>QFCS01000687.1_pt1 | contig 142474 bp, 132 predicted proteins | sample 3576561 | NCBI WGS metagenome assembly QFCS01 | reverse complement strand
GCGATTCAACAAGACCTACCGTACCGAGGTGCTCGACTGCTACGTCTTCGACAGCCTGCAGGAAGTGCGTGACATGACGGCCGATTGGCTGCACCGCTACAACCACCACCGCCCCCATGAAGCCCTCGGCCGAATCCCACCAGTCGAATACCGTGTCAAACTATTCCCCAACCTCAACTTCTGACTGGCTCAGGAAATCAAGGGGACTTCAGTACGCGACAACGACTACAAGGGAGAGAACATGGAGAAGCTGAAGCTCCAGCTGGAGCACTGCTATGGAATCCGCAAACTGGACGTTGTGCTGGACTTTAGTGGCAATGCGGCCATCGCCATCTACGCGCCCAACGGATCAATGAAGAGTTCGCTGGCCAGCACATTCCAGGACATCGCCGACGGCAAGGCGTCTCGGGATCGCATTTTCCCGAACCGCGCCACAGTGCGTGTGGTCCAGGATGAGAACAGCGCCAACATTGGCGCTGCCAATGTGCTCGTTCTCCGGCCCTATGAGGAATTTGCCAGCAAGGGAAACGCCACTGCAACACTCTTGGTGAATGCCGCGCTCCGTCAGGAATATGAAGCGTTGCACGAAGGCGTCACTGCTGCGCGGTCAGCCCTGATCACTGCACTAAAGGCCACCGCAAAAACCAAACGACCGGTTGAGCGCGAGGTCTTGTCGGCGCTCGCACTTGCCGGCGAAGATTTCGATGCGACGCTCGCCAGCTTGAAAGAGGAACTAGCCAAGGACTGGGAGCCCATCTTCAAAGACGTGCCGTACGACGTTTTGAACGACGAGCGGGTCGTCGCGTTCCTTGCACAAGGTGATTTCCGCACGGCTATCAATGACTACACGAAGAAGTACAACGAGCTGCTCGCGGCTTCGAAATACTTCAAAAAGGGCGGCTTCAACTACTACGCGGCCACCAACGTGGCTAAAGAGCTGAAGGCCAGCGGATTCTTCAAGGCGAAGCACTCGGTGAGCCTCAACGGCGAAGAAAAAAAGGAGATCAACTCTGAGACCGAGCTCCAAGCTCTTGTTGATGCGGAGCGCGCCAAAATTTCTGAGGACGCTGCGCTTCGTCAGAAGTATGTGGAGCTCGAGAAGCAGATCCAGAGGAACGCGCAGCTCCGCGAGTTCGAATCGTACCTGCAAGGGCACGAAGAGCTGCTGCCAGAGCTCGCCGACCCGGCAGGCTTCAACAAGAAGCTCTGGATGTCGTACCTCAAGGCGAACCACGCACTTTACGTGGACCTGATCAACAAGGTCGCGCAGGCTGCCGTGCGATCAGCCGAGATCGAGGCGCAGGCCGGCCAGGAACACACGCAATGGCAAGACGTCATTGACATGTTCAACAACCGCTTCATCGTCCCATTCCATCTTGAAGTGGCCAACAAGATCCAGGTGGTCCTAGGCAAGGAAACGGCACCGCGCCTAGGCTTCGTGTTCAAGGACGGCAACGACCATGCACCAGTCGAGCGGGACGCCCTGCTACAGACACTCAGCACCGGCGAGAAGAAGGCGTTCCACGTCCTGAACATGCTGTTCGACATCGAGGTACGTCGTGCGGCGGGTCAGCAGACCCTTCTGGTCGTCGACGATATCGCGGACTCATTCGACTACAAGAACAAGTACGCCATCGTTCAGTACCTTTCCGATCTGGCCGAGGATCAGCACTTCAAGCTGCTTATCCTGACTCACAACTTCGACTTCTACCGGACCATCGAGAGCCGCCGCCTCGTTCAGCGGAAGAACTGCTTCATGGTGTCGAAGACGACTACCGAAGTCACGCTCGAGGCGGCTCAGGGCGTGCGCAACGTCTTCATCAATGCCTGGAAACCTGCGTTCTTTAACGACGCCCGCAAGAAGATCTGCTGCGTGCCCTTCATGCGCAACCTCATCGAATACACGAAAGGCGAGGCTGACCCCGATTACCTGCTCCTCACTTCGCTGCTTCACTGGAAGGTCGGTACAGATCAGGTCACCGTGGCTGATCTCGATGGCATCTACGCTAGGCTATTTGGTGCCGCCGGACAGTCGGGCAACCCTGCGGCACTCGTCGTTGATCTTCTCGCCGCAGAGGTTGCTGCTTGTCTGCTGGCACCGGACGGCATCAACTTCGAGAACAAGGTCGTGTTGGCGATCTCTACCCGCCTGCAGGCCGAGCGTTTCATGGCCGCCAAGATCAATGACGCGGTCTGGCTGGCCGGTATTACCGCCAATCAGACTCCCGCACTCCTCAAGCGCTACCGAGCCGACTTCCCTGCGGAGCTCGCCAATGTTGGCGTCATCCAGCGCGTCCTGCTTATGACGCCGGAGAACATTCATCTGAACTCGTTCATGTACGAGCCGATCTTGGACATGTCCGACCAGCACCTCCGCCGCCTTCACGCGGAAGTCGTCGCCTTGGTTTAGCAGCGGCAGCGGGCTTCGGTCACGTCTCAAGTGCGATTCGGCCAGGGTGCCCGGGCTCGAATCGACCGCGAGTCGCTCCCCGGATGTCGCGCTTCCCTTCGCAGCCGTGGCACGTCCGTACGCTTTGGTACGCTTCGCAACAACGGCCTCCTTAGGAAGCCTCGGCGTCAGGTCCAGAACGCGCGCCATAACACGAGATTCGCTGCCCAGCCGTTGCTGAGCCTGCTGCGCGGCCACCGACATCTGTGAGGGCAAGTAGACCAGTGAGCGAATGACGGCTTCCGGTCCTGAAGCGTGAGCCTGGCTTCACGCTGCAAAAGACAGCAACCGCTGCGAAGCGGTCCGCCAGTCTCAGAGATTGAGTGACTACGTCCATTCTCCAGCCGCCCCTCGCCAGTTTCAAAAACTACGCTGCGCCGCCGCACAAGCAAAGAGCACACGCCCTCACCCAGCTCTGCGCTAAGCATCCGTCCGCACACTCAAGCGATTCCCCCGCGGGCTGCCCGCTCATACAACAGCCGCCGTCCCGCCACCTCCCCCACCGGCCGCAGAAACGCATCGCGCACCACCGGCTCAGCGTCGCATCGCATCAACAAGCATCCCACCGTGCGAGCCTCCTCGGGTGCAGGCTTCCACAAGGCATCGATCCACTGCAGGCCCCAGCAGGGGCCAGGCCCGTGGCGCCGATCGAGGCGGCCAATGCCTCGGATGTCTGCCGCCACTATCTCGGCCAGCATGTCGCCCAGCGCCTCTTCACACGCTACCAGGGACGTTTGCGACACCCGCTGCCCTCTGTGACAAGTCACGTCGTGCACAAGCAGGTACCACGGCGCTTCCAAAGACCGAGTCACCACCGGCCACCGCCACTGTTTGCGTACGACCCGGGACGGGTGAAGGACGGGAACGCCGCCTGCGCCTGTGATGAACACACGTTTCTCCCTGAGGGACGGAGCTCGAATTCTGTATCAAAGCAATCCAAGCAAATTTCAAGGAGGCAACACTTTTGCGGTGCCCAATACCGTCTCTCAAGCCCCAGATCCGTTCGAGTGCCTGAGCGCCAACATGGTCGCTCTTCGTGCGCAAGGAAACTGGACCACGCGCGCCTTGGCCGCACACGCGCATGTCAGCCGAAACTCGCTGGTGAATCTGGAGAATGGGCGTTCCAACCTGTCCTTGAGCACGGTGGACAAGTTGGCCGGGGCGCTTGGGGTCAGGACGGGCTCCCTCTTCGGCCGCCGGCCCGTGTCACGCAAGGCCCATGACGAATCGATCGGGGTGGTGCTCGCGCTGAACCTCATTTCAGCGCGCCGGGCGCTGAAGTTGACGCAGGAGACGCTGGGCCGGCAATCCGGCGTCGACATGTACGTCATCGCGCACATCGAGCGTCAGGCATACAACCCCTCGCTGCAGACGCTGGCGAAGCTGACTGTCCCTTTGCGCCTGACGCTGGAAGAACTCCTGTCCGCTGAGGCCAAAGCCTCGGGTGTGCAGGGCACGCCCCCGCACCCTGCCTGACCATAGGCCGCCCCATCGGCGGCGCTTGCGCCGCAGCCCCCGCTACAGATGAAAGTCGCCCGCCGCCTCCGGCTGGTACAGCACCTTCTCGATGCGGATGTGGCAGGTGCGGTGAGGCATGCGCCAGTTGAAGGCGTCGCCCGCCTTGTAGCCCAGGATGGCTGTGCCGATGCCGGAGCACACCGAGAGCTTGCCGGCGCCTTCGTCGGCGTCTTCGGGGTACACCAGCGCCACTTCCCGCTCCTCGTCGTTCACTTGCAGCAGGGCCTTGGAGTTCATGGTGACCACGTCGTCCGCCACCTGCCGGGGGTCGACGACGATGGCGCGCTCGATCTCGTGCTCCAGCTCAAAAATGTCCGCGCCGCGTTCGAAGGCCAGCAGGCTCTGGAGCCGGGCCTTGTCGATTTCGGTGATGTGGATGCTGGCGGTGTGGGGCGCGGGGCGCTCGCGCAGCAGCCGCAGGTAGTGCTCCGAGTGCATCACCAGCGACTTCGTCGCGGGCGTTTCGCTGTGCGGCAGAAAGCCGCTGTTCAGAAAGGCCTTGAGCGACCGGGCGTTGTCCGGGTGGATCTTGGCAATGAGCTTCTCGGCCCGCATGTCGAAGAAGGCGAGCTTCATGCCTTCGTGGATGGCGCTGGCGCCAAGCTTGCGGCCCCAGTTGTCGCGCTGGCCGATGACCAGCACCATTTCGCAGTCGGCACCCGATTTGACGAGGCGCACAAAGCCCACCGGCACGTCGCGCTCGTCGCAGGCCATGAAGAAGCGGCCGCCCTGGTTGAACAGGTGGGTCAGCACGGGCAGCTGGACCCGGCCGATGACCTGTTCGATGAAGCGGGAGACGTGGCGCGAGTCGCTGAGGTAGCGCGTGACTTCTTCGTCTTCCAGCCAGTCCATGAGCGTGAGCGCGTGGGACCGGGTGATTTCGGGGCACAGGGAAATGAAAGGCTTGTTCATCTTCACCACCGGTGGTTTCAAGAATGAAAGCCTTCCATGGGCGCGGCCACGGCGGTTCTTTCGAATAACCCCCAATTTTACCGGGGATGGCCGCGCCCCGCTTGCCGTCTCAATTTGAGAACAAATCCTGACGCCGCCCGCCTCCAAGGGTTAACCCACCCCTCCCCTGCCGACCCCGAGTGCTCCACTGTCCCCGGCTTCCCCACGAACCCAGGAGACAACCATGCCCGTAGAACTCAAGGTCAACGGCCGCGCCGTGACCGTGGACGCGGCGCCCAACATGCTGTTGGTGCACGCCCTTCGTGAACACCTGCGCCTCACCGGCACGCACGTCGGCTGCGACACGGCCCAGTGCGGGGCCTGCACCGTGCACCTGGACGGCAAGGCCATCAAGTCGTGCAATGTGCTGCTGGCCCAGGTGGCCGGGCGCGAGGTGACCACCATCGAGGGCATGGCCGCCGCCGACGGGACCATGCACCCCATGCAGGCCGCATTCAAGGAGTGCCACGGCCTGCAGTGCGGCTTCTGCACGCCGGGCATGGTGATGAGCGCGGTGGACCTGTGCCAGCGCCACCCCGGCGCCAATGAGGCGCAGATCCGCGAGCAGCTGGAAGGCAACCTGTGCCGCTGCACGGGGTACCACAACATCGTCAAGGCCGTGCAGCAAGGCGCTGCGGCCATGAAGTGATCGCACACAAGGAGAACGACCATGGGTGCCATCGATTTCGCCAAACTCCCTCACATCGGTGAGCCGCTGCGCCGCAAGGAGGACTACCGCTTCCTCACCGGCGCCGGCCAGTACACCGACGACATTCAGCTGCAAGGCATGAAGCACGCGGTGTTCGTGCGCTCGCCGCACGCGCACGCCGCCATCCGCTCCATCAACAAGACCGCCGCGCTGGCCGCGCCGGGCGTGGTGGGCATCTTCGACGGGCAGGACGTGGCCAAAGACAAGGTGGCCGGCCTGCCCTGCGGCTGGCTCATCACCAGCACCGACGGCCAGCCCATGAAGGAGCCGCCGCACCCCTTCCTGGCCCAGGGCAAGGTGCGCTACGTGGGCGACCACGTGGCCATCGTGGTGGCCGACACGGTGGAGAACGCCAAGAACGCCGCCGAGCTGGTGGAGGTGGACTACGAGCCCCTGCCCGCCGTGGTGGACGTGCGCGACGCGCCCAAAGGCACGGCGCTGCACGAGGTGGCGCCCGACAACCACTGCTACAAGTGGGCCATCGGCGACAAGGCGGCGGTGGACGCCACCTTCGCGAACGCGGCGCACGTGACCAAGATCGACCTGGTCAACAACCGCCTCGCGCCCAACCCCATCGAGCCGCGCGCGGCCATTGGCGCCTACAACCGCGCCAACGACGAGTACACGCTCTACGTGGCCAACCAGAACCCGCACGTGGAGCGGCTGCTGATGACGGCCTTCGTGCTGGGCCTGCCCGAGCACAAGGTGCGCGTGATCGCGCCCGACGTGGGCGGCGGCTTCGGCGCCAAGATCTTCCTCTACGCCGAAGACGTGGCCGTGACCTGGGCGGCGAAGAAGCTCAACACCGCCATCAAGTGGACCTGCGAGCGCGCCGAAGCCTTCCTGTGCGACGCGCACGGCCGCGACCACGTGACGCACGCCGAGATGGCCATGGACAAGGACGGCAAGTTCCTGGGTTTCCGTGTGCACACGGACGCCAACCTGGGCGCCTACCTGTCCACCTTCTCCACGGCGGTGCCCACCATCCTGTACGCCACGCTGCTGGCGGGCCAGTACACCACGCCGCAGGTCTACGTTGAAGTGGACGCCTGGTTCACCAACACCTCGCCGGTGGACGCCTACCGCGGCGCCGGCCGGCCCGAGGCCACCTACCTGCTGGAGCGCATCGTCAGCCGCGCCGCCTGGGAGATGAACCTGAGCCAGGACGAGATCCGCCGGCGCAACTTCATCACCCAGTTCCCGTACCAGACGCCGGTGGCGCTGCAGTACGACACGGGCGATTTCCACGCGTGCATGAACAAGGCCACCGAACTGGCCGACGTGGCCGGCTTCGCGAAGCGCCGCGAGGCCAGCAAGGCCAAGGGCCTGCTGCGCGGCATCGGCTACAGCAGCTACATCGAGGCCTGCGGCCTGGCGCCGTCCAACCTGGCGGGCGCCCTGGGCGCGCGCGCCGGCCTGTTCGAGTGCGGCGAGGTGCGCGTGCACCCCACGGGCAGCGTCACGGTGTTCACCGGTTCGCACAGCCACGGCCAGGGGCACGAGACCACCTTCGCGCAGGTGGTGGCCTCGCGCCTGGGCATCGATCCCTCGCAGGTGGACATCGTGCACGGCGACACCGGCCGCGTGCCCTTCGGCATGGGCACCTACGGCTCGCGCTCCATCTCGGTGGGCGGCGCGGCCATCATGCGCGCGCTGGACAAGATCGAGGCCAAGGCCAAGAAGATCGCCGCGCACCTGATGGAAGCGAGCGACGCCGACATCGAGTTCGCCAACGGCGAGTTCAGCGTGAAGGGCACCGACAAGAAGATCCCCTTCGGCCAGGTGGCGCTCACGGCCTATGTGCCGCACAACTACCCGCTGGACAAGCTGGAGCCGGGCCTGAACGAGACGGCCTTCTACGACCCGACCAACTTCACCTTCCCCGGCGGCACCTACATCTGCGAGGTGGAGGTGAACCCGCAGACCGGCGAGACGCGCGTGGACCGCTTCACCGCGGTGGACGACTTCGGCACCATCATCAACCCCATGATCGTGGAAGGCCAGGTGCACGGCGGCCTGGTGCAGGGCATCGGCCAGGCGCTGCTGGAGCACTGCGTGTACGACCGCGAGACGGGCCAGCTGGTCACCGGCTCCTTCATGGACTACGCCATGCCGCGCGCCGACGACGTGCCCAGCTTCACCCTGGGCCACGTCTGCACGCCCTGCACCACCAACCCGCTGGGCACCAAGGGCTGCGGCGAGGCCGGCGCCATCGGCTCGCCACCGGCGGTCATCAACGCCGTGCTCGACGCCCTGGCGCCGCTGGGCGTGAAGGACATCGACATGCCCGCCACGCCTTCGCGCGTGTGGCAGGCCATCCAGTCGGCCAAGCAGTAAGCCCTTCAAGGAGACAAGACCATGTACGCCTTCACCCTTGAACAACCCAAGACCCTGGCCGATGCCAAGCGGCTCACCGGCGGCGGCGCGCAGGCGCTGGCGGGTGGCCAGACGCTGATCGCCTCGCTCAAGCAGCGCCTGGCGCAGCCCGGCGCGCTGGTGGACCTCGGTGGCGTGGCCGAGCTGCGCGGCATCCGCCGCGAGGGCAACAGCCTCGTCATCGGCGCCATGACGCGCCACGAAGAGGTGGCCACCAGCGCCGACGTGAAATCGTCCATTCCCGGCCTGGCCGCGCTGGCCGGCGGCATTGGCGACCGCCAGGTGCGCGCCATGGGCACCATCGGCGGCTCGGTGGCCAACAACGACCCGGCCGCCTGCTACCCCAGCGCGGTGCTGGCGCTGGGCGCCACCATCGTCACCGACAAGCGCGAGATCAAGGCCGACGACTTCTTCCAGGGCCTGTACAGCACCGCGCTGGACAGCGGCGAGCTGATCACCGCGATCCGCTTCCCCATCCCCAAGAAGGCGGCCTACGCCAAGTTCCGCCAGCCGGCCTCGCGCTTCGCGCTGGTGGGCGTGTTCGTGGCGCTCACCGACGGCGGCGCGCGCGTGGCCATCACCGGCGCGGGCAACGGCGTGTTCCGCCACGCCGGGCTGGAGGCGGCGCTCGGCAAGGGCTTCACGCCCGAGGCCGTGCAGGGCGTGGCCATCGACGCCAGCCAGCTCAATGGCGACCTGCACGCCAGCGCCGAGTACCGCGCGCAGCTGATCCGCGTGCAGACCCAGCGCGCGGTGGCCGCGGCCAACGGCTGATGCCCGAACTCGCTGCCGCCACCACCGAACCGCGCGACATCGACGGCTGGCTGGCCGCGCTGCGCGGCGTGGGCTACCACGCCCCGCGCGCGCTGGCCACGGCCGTGTTCCTGGCCATGCGCCTGCAGCGCCCGCTGCTGCTGGAGGGCGAGCCCGGCGTCGGCAAGACCGAGCTGGCCAAGGCCCTGGCGCGCGTGCTGCAGCGCCCGCTGCTGCGCCTGCAGTGCTACGACGGCATGGAGCAGCGCGAGGCGCTGTATGAGTGGAACCACACCGCGCAGCTGCTGCACATGCGCGCGGCGCAGAACACCTCCACGCCCGAGCAGATCGAGCGCGAGGTCTACCAGGAGCGCTACCTGATCCGCCGCCCGCTGCTGCAGGCCCTGCAGACGCCGCCGCCCGGCGCGGTGCTGCTGATCGACGAGGTGGACCGCGCCGACGAACCCTTCGAGGCCTTCCTGCTGGAGTACCTGGGCGAATACCAGGTGAGCATCCCCGAGCTGGGCACCATCACGGCCATGGCGCCGCCGCTCACCCTGCTCACCAGCAACCGCACGCGCGACCTCAACGACGCGGTGAAGCGCCGCTGCCTGTACCAGTGGCTGGACCACCCGGACCGCGAGCGCGAACTCGCCATCGTGCGCGGCCAGGTGCCGCAGGCCAGCGCCGCGCTCACCGAGCAGATCGCGCGCTTCGTGGAGCGCCTGCGCGCGCAACCGTTCGCCAACGCCTTCCAGCGCGCGCCCGGAATCGCCGAGAGCGTGGAATGGGCCAAGGCCCTGGTGGCGCTGGACACGCTGGTGCTGGACCCGGAGGTGATCCAGGACACGGCGGGCATCCTGTTCAAGCAGCGCGAGGACGTGGCCGCCCTGCTGCCCATGATCGACCAGCTGCTGGAACCGGACGTGGCCTGAGCGCAAACGCCGTATGCAACTCGGGGATGCACGCAGCGGCAAGCTGCCGGACCAGATCACCGCCTTCGGCCGCGCCCTGCGCCGCGCCGGCGTGCCGGTGGACAGCGCGCGCATCGCCGGCGCCATCAGCGCCACGCAGCTGGTGGGCCTGGAGCGGCGCGACGACCTGCAGGCCGCGCTGGCCGCGGTGCTGGTGAGCCGGCCGCAGGACATCGAGGTCTTCGGCGAACTCTTCGCCGCCTTCTTCCGCAACCCCGAGCTGGAAAAGCAGCTGCTGTCGCAGATGCTGCCCAAGGCCCCGTCGGCCCAACCGCCCGCGCGCAGCGCGCGTTCGCAAGAGGCGCTGACCGTGGCCGGCGCCAGCGCCAAGCAGCGCGCCCCCCAGGAGACCGAGCTGCGCCTGGACGCCGCCATGACCGCCAGCGACCTGCGGCGCCTGCGCCACGCCGATTTCGCGGGCCTGTCGGCCAGCGAGTTCCGCCTCGTCGACACCCTGGCGCGCGACATCGCCCTGCCCCTGCCCGAGCTGCCGAGCCGGCGCCAGCGGCCCGGCCCGCGCGGCCACCGCATCCACTGGGGCCGCGCCCTGCAGCAGGCGCGCCGGCACGAGGGCGAGCTGCTCGCCCCGCCGCGCCGCGAACGGCGCCGCCAGCCGCTGCCGCTGCTGGTGCTGGTGGACGTGTCGGGCTCCATGGAGCGCTACGCGCGCCTGCTGCTGGCCTTCCTGCACCAGGCCACGCGCGGCGTGCCGCGTTCGGCCTTCGCCTTCGGCACCCGCCTGAGCGACCTGCGCGCCGCCTGGAGGCAGGCCGACGCCGACGCGATGTTGGCGCTCGCCAACGCGGCCATCGCCGATTTCGCGGGTGGCACGCGGCTGGGCGCCTCGCTGGCCGAGCTGCGCGAGCGGCACGCGCGCTGCCTGGTGGGGCGGCGCACGGTGGTGCTGCTCATCAGCGACGGGCTGGACACCGGCGCGCCCGAACAGCTCGACGCCGAGCTGCACTGGCTGCGCCGCCACTGCCGCCAGGTTTTCTGGCTCAACCCGCTGCTGCGTTACGCTGGCTACCAGCCCCTGGCGCAGGGCGCCAGCGTGCTGCACCGCCACGCGCACGGCATGCTGGCCGTGCACAACCTGGAACACCTGCATCAGCTGGCGAGCGCCCTGGCCGAACTGTTGAAAACCCGCTGAATCCCACGCACACGCACCGGAGACCCACCATGGACATGCAAGGCAGCCGCCTCCTCCCCGTCAACCAGGTGCAGGCCTGGGACGCCCTCAACGACCCGGCCGTGCTCAAGGCCTGCGTGCCCGGCTGCGACAAGTTCGAGCCCCTGGGCGACGACGCCTACGCCGTGGGCGCGGGCATCAAGATCGGCCCGGTGTCGGCCAAGTTCACCGGCCGCGTGCAGCTCAGCGAGATCGTGCCGCCGCGCAGCTACAAGCTCGGCTTCGAGGCCCAGGGCGGCGTGGCCGGCTTCGGCAAGGGCGAGTCCACGGTGACGCTGGACCCCGCGCCGGGCGGCAGCGAGCTCACCTACACCGTCAAGTCCACCGTGGGCGGCAAGATCGCCCAGCTGGGCCAACGCCTGATCGACGGTGCGGCCAAATCCATGGCCGACGACTTCTTCCGCCGCTTCGAGGAAGAATTGCTGCGCCGCCACCCCGAGGCGGCGGCCGCCCGCGCCGCCGCCGCGCCGGTGCCGGCGGTGCTCGCCGGCCCATCCGGCCCCTGGCCCGGCTGGGCCTGGCCGGCGCTGGCCTTCGCCATCACCTTCGTCATCGGCCTCATCGTTTTCTTCACCGCCGCCTGGGGGTGAACCGACCGCCATGGAAAATCTCGATCTCTTCGTGCTGCGCACGCTGCTGGACTGGCGGCGTGCGGGCAAGGCCACGCTGCTGGCCACCGTCACCCGCACCTGGGGCAGTTCGCCGCGCCCGGTGGGCTCCATCATGGCGCTGTGCGAGGGCGGCGCCGTGGTCGGCTCGGTCTCGGGCGGCTGCATCGAGGACGACCTGATCCACCGCTTCCGCGACGCCCTGGCCGACGGCCCGCCCCAGAAAACCAAGTACGGCGTGAGCGCCGACGAAGCCCACCGCTTCGGCCTGCCCTGCGGCGGCACCCTGGAGCTGCTGCTGGAGTTCAACCCCGACGCGGCCACGCTGGGCGATCTGGTGCAGCGCCTGAGCGCGGGCCGCATGGTCCAGCGCAGCACCGAGATCGCCAGCGGCCGCGTGACACTCACCGACATCGAGCAGCCCGAGGCCCTGCGCGAGCACGGCGGCTGGCTGCACAACGCCTTCGGCCCCGAGTACCGCCTGCTCATGATCGGCGCTGGCCAGCTCACCGAGTACCTGGCCACCATGGCCCTGTTCAGTGGCTTCTCCGTCACCGTCTGCGACCCGCGCGAGGAATACCGCGGCGGCTGGCAGGTGGCCGGCGTGACGCTCACCACCGACATGCCCGACGACGTGGTTCGCGCCTTCCGCGCCGACCGGCGCACCGCCATCGTCGCCCTCACCCACGACCCCAAGCTGGACGACCTGGCGCTGCTGGAGGCCCTGGAGACCGAGGCCTTCTACATCGGCGCCATCGGCTCGCGGCGCAACCAGATGGCGCGCCACGCGCGCCTGATCGAGCACTTCGAGCAGACCGAGGACAGCCTGGCCCGGCTGCGCGGGCCCATCGGCATCTACATCGGCAGCAAGACGCCGGCCGAGATCGCGGTGAGCGTGATGGCCGAGGTGCTGGCCGTGAAGAACGGCGTGCCGCTGCCGCGCGACCTGGCCGTGGGCCCGGCCAAGGACCAGCTGGACGTGGCGCCGAACGCCCCGTCCATGGTCTGCTTCATGCGCGAAGACCCGTGAGCGGCGCACGGCCGCCCGAAGGCGCTCGCACCGCGGCGTGCGGCGCGGAGGTTTCGCTATGAAGCCCTGGAGCGACACCACCGCGCTGGTGCTGGCGGCCGGGGCGGGCCGCCGGCTGGGCGGCGTGCCCAAGTGCCTGGTCCGCGTGAACGGCCAGACCCTGCTGCAGCGCCTGCTGGACGCGCTGGCCGAGGCCGACGTGCACGACGTGCGCCTGATCGTGGGCCACCACGCCGAGCCCATCGCCGCGCACGTGAGCGCCCTGGCGCCCGAGCGCCGGCCCGTGCTGCTGCGCAACCCCGAGCCCGGCGAGGAGCCCGCCGATTCGCTGCGCGTGGGCCTTCGCAGCCTCACGTCCATGCCGAGCCGGCTGCTGGTGCTGCTGGGCGACCAGCCGCTGCTGGGCGCGCCGCAGATCCAGGCGGCCCTGGACGCCTTCGACCAGCGCGAGCGCGGCCGCCACGCCCTGGTGCCGATGGTGAACGGCCAGCCCGGCCATCCGGCGGTGCTCGACGGCCTGGCCTGCGCCCTGCTGCGCAACCAGAGCGGCGGCCTGCGCGCCTGGCGCCAGCGCCAGCCCGAGGCTGTCGCGTTGTGGAACACATCGGACGAGGCGCACATCCGCGACCTGGACACGCCCGAGGACCTGCCCCGCCTGGCGCAGGCCACCGGCTGGACCGTGGCGCTGCCCACCGCCGAGGCTTTGCCGCGCTGCGGCATGGACAACGGTTGATCGACGCGCGGCGGGCTGATTCAATGCACCCCATGCCCACCGGCCCCGCCGCCTCCCCCGCCGACCGCCTGGCCCTGATCGCCCAGGCGCGCCGCGCCGTGCTGGACGCGCGCGACCCCGACGCCGGCCCGCGCCTGGCGCCCTGGGTGGCGCGCTCCTGGCGGCGCTGCCTGCAGCTGGGCCTGGAGCCGCGGCGCGAGGTCGCCTTCGACCCCGTGAGCAGCGCGCAGGTGCGCCACGCGCTGGACGCCAGCCAGCCGCTGCTGCGGGCCGCCGCGCCCGTCATCCGCTCGCTGGCGCGCGCCATGGCGCACACGCGCTACTTCGCCATCCTCACCGACGCGCAGGGCGTGGTGATCGACGTCAACGGCCCCGTGGACCGGCACGAGCCCAGCGTGGGCCGCATCGCGCGCGTGGGCGTGGACCTGTCGGAGCGCGCCGTGGGCACCACCGCCATCGGCATGGCGCTGACCGACCTGCAGCCCGTGTGGCTGCACCGGGGCGAGCACTTCTTCGACGCCACCAGCGTCTACAGCTGCGCCGGCGCGCCCATCTGGGACCCGGACGGCCAGTGCGTGGGCATGCTGGACCTGACCGGCGTGAACGTGGCCGAGCAGCCCGCGCTCAAGCACCTGGTCTCGCAGTCGGCGCGCAGCATCGAGAACGCGCTGACGCTGGCGCGCCCGCACCACCTGCTGCTGCGCCTGAACTGGCCGGGCCGCGTGCTGGGCGACGACAGCGACGGCCTGATCGGCCTGGACGCGGACGGCCACATCACCGGCCTGAACCGGCCCGCGGCCGACATGCTGGGCGTGGCACCCGGCGCGCCGGCCGGGCACGCCAGCCTGCATTTCGCGGCGCCGGTCGAATCGCTGTTCGACACCGCCGCCGCGCACGGCGGCGCGCTGGAACTGCCGCTGTGGTCGGGCCTGCGGCTGCAGGTGCTGGCCCAGCTGGACCGCCCCGCCGCGCGCAGCGCCGCCGTGGCCCAGGCCGTGCCGCTGAAAGACCTGGAAACCGCCGCCATCCGCAAGGCGGTGGACGACGCGCGCGGCAACGTGCAGGAGGCCGCGCGGGCCCTGGGCATCAGCCGGGCGACGATTTACCGCAAGCTGGGGGCCGGACGGCGCTGAGGCCGGGGCCAGCGCGGGATCTCACCAAAGACCGAACAGGCCTTTTTTCTTCGGCTTGATGCCCGCGGCGCGGTCCTGCGCAGCCAAGCGGAACTTGAGATCAGCGTCCTGCTTGTCCCACTTGGCCTGCAGCTTGCGCTCCGCGTCGCTCAGGTCGCTCGGCGTCCGTGCGGCATTGGCCAAATCCCTGAGCACTTCATCCCACTCGCCAAAAGGATCGGCCGCCAGCGCTTGCTCCCTGTCCTCCAAGCTCTTGGCCACAGGAGGCACCACGGCGGCGCCGACCGGCACGGACTGGGACACCCGCGTCTCCACGTCTTTCCTCGTCGTCGGGTCCTGCAGCACACCATCGACACCCAACCGCGGCACGGGTGCGCCATCTTGCGGCCTATCCCTCTCCAGTAGGTACCGGTCCAGTTCCGCCTTGCTGGTCTCCGGTGTCGGGCTGCGGTAGCGGCGGGAATTCAGCGGGGCCGTGGGCAGCTCGAACGCCGGTGCCGCGCCGGAAGCCCCGGGGCGTGCCGACGCCCCCCTTCGGCGCCGGTCTGCCAAGGCGCGGCCCTCCAAAGGCCTGGGGGTGCCCGGCGTGGGCTGCGAGCCGTGGTCCGCGCTCGCCGGCGGCGTCTCGGGCTCGCTGATGAAGCGATCGAATTCCTCATCGCTCATGTTGATCAGCCCGCCATAGTCCACCTTCCCATCGAGTGGTGGAAGGTCCGGGCGCACGCGCCCACGAGCCTGCCTGGTCTGCGAGGCGTGCTCGGCCTCGGTGGCATCGCCAGGCGACGCCACCGACTTGAGAGACTCCACCAGGTCGTCCATGCGCTTGGCCCGGACCTGTGGCCGGGGTTTTCTGGGCAGAGCGCGCCCACCGCCGGACGGCGCCGAATCCGCACGCGGCCTCCGCAGCGCCGGGCTTGCGTCCGGCTTCTGCAGCAGGGCGTCAGCCTCAGCCTCGAGGCGGCTGAGGCTGGCCATGGAGGCGCGCCGCGCCAAGGGCGTGGGCCGCTGCTGCGCATCGCCTTCGACTTTCTGGGCCTTGGCGGGTCGTCGGTTGGCGGCCCCCAGGTACTGGCGTTCGGGAGGCAGCCTGGTGCTGCCCTTCCTTCCAGTCAGGAAAGCGTTGCGTGCCCCGTTGTAGATCTGCATGAGATGGCTGGCGGGCGCCACCAAGGTTTGCGCCAGCTGTACCAAGGCGGTGCCACAGGCCATGCAATCGTTGCGCCACTGCCGCGGCCAGCGCGGGTCCAGCGCCGCATTCACCAGGAAGTGGCCGATCGCGGCCACACCGCCCACATAAACGGAGGCCTGCCGCATCGTCTCTTCGCTGCACAGCACGATTTGCTCATTGAGCGAAGCCGTTGGCGTGGCCTCATAGGCGGTGCGGAGACCATCCAGCTTCTGCGAGAGCCGATTCAGTTGATCGGGAAGGTCATTGAAGAGCCCACGGAAAACATAGTCCGACGACAAGCCATGGTCATCGGCGAAGTTCGCCCAGGCGTCTTGCAGGCCGTTGCACAGCTGCTCCGCCAGATCTGCATTCGGGGCCTGCGCCGGCAACCATATCCAGGCCTCGACGCGCTGCGTCGCCACATCGGCTCTATCTAGGGCTTGGTCACAGGCGGCAGCCGCCTTACCCGATGCGTCGGCGGTGACCCGCGGCAGGGCCGGCCCGAGGTCTCCGGTCGTCAAATCCTTGCTCACCAGGCCGAGCACTTGAGGCAGCACGGCGTCGTATTGCGCCTTCGTCTGGCGGGCGGTCCGCTCATTGAGCGCCGTTCGCAGGTTCTGCGCGGCCCATTCATAGGCCGACATGAATGGGCTGTCGGGCTCCATATCGCGAGCGGCCAGCTTCACCGCATTCACGCCCGCGGCCGCCGCCGATTGCCCCATCCTCCCAGGCAGGCTTGGCGCCAGCTCATTGGCCAGCCAGTTGCCGACCAGCGCGCGCTGCCTCACGGCCTCCCGGACGGTGCGCATCAATTCCGCGCTGAAGAGAATCAGCTGCTTTTGCCGATGGACTTCCTGCTGGTCATTGGCGCATGCCATCTTGTGCAGATATTCGATGGTGGACTTCAACTCGAGAATGCGCTGCTCTGGTGCCACCAGCAGTTGGTGGCCCAGCGTGTCCAGCGTGATGTCGTTGTCCCGGTGAGGTTCGACCCCCATCGTTCTCCAGACGCAGGACACAAAGCGATGTGTCTCTTCGAACCGCTTGTCCGGGAACCTGCGCTCTTTCGTGGGACGCGTCGATGGTTCCTTACAAAGGTCCTGGAACAGACCGATCCACTCGTCCGTCAGCTTGCGCTCCTCGCTCTGCCTCTCCGAAGCGAACCAGTCACCGGCCACCCGCACGTCGAGGTCTGGCGCGGCCGCGCGGCTCTCGTGACCCAGGCGCCGGGCCTCCTCCACGACGACCTCAGACACCTGGCGGGCATTGGCGCAGCGCTGCGCGTTCGACACCGGCGTCAGGGCGTCGCACAACTCATCCAGCGTGAGACTGCCCTTGTTCCTCTGAGCCAGAAGCTGCTCCTGCGCTCGTATGGCGTTGCTGTTCTTGCCGTCCTTGCCATAGCGGCCATATGTGCGTTGATTGGCCTGGCTGCCAAAGTGGTCGGCGAAATAGAGCAAGGCCTTCTCATGCCGTCGCGCGGCACTTTTGCTGCCGGGCTTGGCCGGCACGATGTACACGGCGCCCTTGTGCTCGAGCAGTTGGATTCCCTTCTTCTTGAAGGGGGCCGCCCGTGGGTCCGAGCTGGTTTGCAAGTCATTGGCGAACTTGGCCACACGGCCAACATCCTGCGTCGTCAGGAATTTGTCCTTCTTGCTCACCGTGCCGGGAAATTTAAGTCCCATGGATCACCACCCTTGGTTCAAAACAGACCAGAAATCAAATGCGCTCCAGCCATTGGCTGGGCAGGCTGGGCGGGTGGGCCGGTTCACGGCCCACCCGCTCGAAGGTTTCCATCCAATGGCGCCGCAAGCTTTCAAAATGAATCAGCGCCGCGCAAAACCCCTCGACATCCGCGTCCTCGGGGCCCACTTCGCCGATCAGCAGCAGCTCACCGTCTTCGCCGTCGCGCGCCATGCGCAGCTTGCCCAGCTGGCGCCACAAGGCGTTGTAGGACAGCGCCAGGTTCAGGGCGATGCGCTCGCCCTCGGGCGGCGGGTGACCCAGTTCGGCGGTCAAGACCAGCCAGCCCCAGTCGTCTGACCACTCCAGCTCATAGGCCCCGCCGTCCTTGAACAGCACGTACCAGCGGTGCGGCTCGATGGCGGCGAAACGCAGGTGCTCCTGCAGGCGCTCGCCCGCCCGCGCCAGCAGCCGGGCGGCGTCGTCGAGGGTGTTCAGGGCGGTCATGCAGCGACAAGAGGCGGAGGAGGTGCGCTTGGGTGAATCGCCGCGACGCCTTTGTTCCGGGACTAGGCCATCGCCCCCCGCCGCCGCGCCGAAGGGGCAGAATGCCGCCCGTGCAGTGCCTGGAGACCAAGCTCCCCGCCCCCGTCATCGCCGCCCTGGTGGGCGCGGCCATGAAGTGGTCGGCGCGCGCGGCCGGCGTCGCCATCGACCCGAGCGTGCTGCGCATGCAGCTGGGCGTGGGCCTGTCTCAGCTCAGCGCCGCCCTGGCGCTGGCGGCGGTGGCGGGGCTCTGGTGGGCCCGCACCACCCTCAACCCGCTGCAGCCGGCGAAGGCCACGAGCCTGGTCACGGGCGGCGTCTACCGCGTCTCTCGCAACCCGCTGTACCTGAGCCTGCTGATGCTGCTGGTGGCCTACGCCATCCGGCTCGACGCCGCGCCGATGTGGCTGGGCCCGCTGTTCTTCGCCGCCTACGTCACGCGCTTCCAGATCGCGCCGGAAGAGCGCGCGCTGGCCCTCAAGTTCGGTGAGGACTACCAGCGCTACCGCGCGCGCACACGGCGCTGGATCTGAGCGCCCGGCGGGCGTCTTGATGCGTTCTTGACGCCCACACCCGAAGTCTTTCGCCCGCCTTGACGGGCCCCTGCCTACGCTCACCGAGGTCTTCACTTCGGGAGTTCCCATGGACTTCGTGACGCTCGCCGCCCTGTTGGCGGCCGGGCTGTTTGCCTACCTCGTCGCCGTGCTCGCGCGACCGGAGGATTTCTCATGAGCGCCGCCTGGAGCCTGCTCGCGCTCTTCCTCGCGGCCCTGCTCGCCCTGGCCTGGCCACTGGGCCGCTGGATGCACACGGTCATGGAGGGCCGCTTCACCCTGGGCCAGCGCCTGGAGGCGCCGCTGTGGCGCCTGCTGGGCATCCGGCCCGAGGCCGAAACCGGCTGGTGGCCCTACGCGCGCGGCCTGCTGCTGTTCAACGCGCTGGGCTTTCTCGCCGTGTTCGCGCTGCAGCGGCTGCAGAGCGCGCTGCCGCTGAACCCGCAAGGCTTTGACGCGGTGGCGGTGGATTCCGCCTTCAACACCGCCGTCAGCTTCGTCACCAACACCAACTGGCAGGGCTATGGCGGCGAGACCACCATGAGCTACCTGACCCAGATGCTCGCGCTGACGGTGCAGAACTTCCTGTCGGCGGCCACGGGCCTGGTGGTGGCGATGGCGCTGATGCGGGGCTTCGCCCGGCACTCGGCCCGCGCGGTCGGCAACGTGTGGGTGGACCTGTCGCGCGCCACCCTGTGGGTGCTGCTGCCGATCGCCACCGCGCTGGCGCTGGCCTTCGTGGCCACGGGCGTGATCCAGAACCTCTCGCCCTATCTCACGCTCACGCCGCTGCAGCCGGGCCTGGGCGAGCAGACCCTGGCCATGGGGCCCACGGCCTCGCAGCTCGCCATCAAGATGCTGGGCACCAACGGTGGCGGCTTTTTCAACGCCAACTCGGCCCACCCGTTCGAGAACCCCAGCGAGTGGAGCAACGCGCTGCAAATGCTGGCGATCTTCGCCATCCCGGCGGGCCTGTGCTTCACCTTTGGCCGCGTGGTGGGCGACCGGCGCCAGGGCTGGGCCGTGCTCGGTGCCATGGCGCTGATCTTCGTGCTCGCCGCGATCGCCGCCGCCCGCTTCGAGCAGCAGGGCAACCCGGCCCTGGCCGCGCTCGGCGCCGACCAGGCCGCCAGCGCGCTGCAGTCGGGCGGCAACATGGAGGGCAAGGAGGTGCGCTTCGGCATCGCCGCCAGCTCGCTGTTCGCGGTGGTCACCACCGCCGCCAGCTGCGGCGCGGTGAACGCCATGCACGACAGCTTCACCCCGCTGGGCGGCCTGGTGCCCACGGCGCTGATGCAGCTGGGCGAGGTGGTGTTCGGCGGCGTGGGCTCGGGCCTGTACGGCATGCTGGTGTTCGCGCTGCTGGCGGTCTTCGTGGCCGGCCTGATGATCGGGCGCACACCGGCCTACCTGGGCAAGAAGATCGAGCCCTTCGAGATGCAGATGGTGTCGGCGGCCATCCTGGTCACGCCGCTGCTGGTGCTGTTGGGCACGGCCGTGGCGCTGATGAGCGAGGCCGGGCGCGCCGGCATCCAGGACGCGGGGCCGCACGGCTTCACCGAGGTGCTGTACGCGCTGAGTTCGGCCGCCAACAACAACGGCAGCGCCTTCGCGGGCCTGTCGGCCAACACCCCCTTCTACAACGTGCTGCTGGCCATCGCCATGGCGCTGGGCCGCTTCGGCGTGATCCTGCCGGTGCTGGCCCTGGCGGGTTCCCTTGCCGCCAAGCCGCGTGCCGAGGCCACCACCGGCAGCCTGCCCACGCACGGGCCGCTGTTCGTCGGCCTGCTGGTGGGCACGGTGCTGCTGGTGGGCTTGCTCAACTACGTGCCCGCGCTGGCCCTGGGGCCGGTGGTGGAGCACCTGATGCTTTGGACGAAGTGAGGCGCCCGCCATGACACGCAAGACATTGACCCTGTTCGATCCGGCCCTGTGGCGGCCGGCCCTGATCGGCGCGCTGCGCAAGCTCGACCCGCGCGCGCAGATCCGCAACCCCGTGATGTTCGTGGTCTACGTGGGCAGCGCCTTCACCACCGCCCTGTGGTTCGCGCGGCCCGAGGGCTTCACGCTGGCCGTGGCGCTGTGGCTGTGGTTCACGGTGCTGTTCGCCAACTTCGCCGAAGCGCTGGCCGAAGGCCGCAGCCAGGCGCAAGCCGCGAGCCTGCGCGGGCTCAAGCGCAAGACCTGGGCGAAGAAACTCGACGGCGCTTTCAAGGCCGGCACGCCGCGAAGTGCCATGCGCTGGCTGCCGATCGAGGCCGACTCGCTGCGCAAGGGCGACGTGGTGCTGATCGAGGCCGGCGACACCGTGCCCGCCGACGGCGAGGTGATCGACGGCGTGGCCTCGGTGGACGAGAGCGCGATCACCGGCGAATCGGCGCCGGTGATCCGCGAGTCGGGCGGCGACTTCTCGGCCGTCACCGGCGGCACGCGCGTGCTGTCCGACGCGGTGGTGGTGCGCGTGAGCACCAACCCCGGCGAGACCTTCGTCGACCGCATGATCGCCATGGTGGAGAACGCGCGGCGCCAGCGCACGCCGAACGAGATCGCGCTGACGATCCTGCTGGTGGCGCTGGCCCTGGTCTTCCTGGGCGTGGTGGTGACGCTGCTGCCGTTCTCCACTTTCAGCGCGCAGGCCTCGGGCGGCGCCGGCCAGCCGGTCGGCCTGGTGGTGCTGGTGGCCCTGCTGGTCTGCCTGATCCCGACCACCATCGCGGGCCTGCTCTCGGCCATCGGCGTGGCGGGCATGAGCCGGCTCATGCAGGCCAATGTGATCGCCACCTCGGGCCGGGCGGTGGAAGCCGCGGGCGACGTGGACGTGCTGCTGCTCGACAAGACCGGCACCATCACCCTGGGCAACCGGCAGGCCGCGGCCTTCCTGCCCGCGCCGGGCGCGAGCGAAGGCGCGCTGGCCGACGCCGCGCAGCTCGCCTCGCTGGCCGACGAAACGCCCGAGGGCCGCAGCATCGCGGTGCTGGCCAAGCAGCGGCACGGGCTGCGCGAACGCGAGCTGCAATCGATGGGCGCCCACTTCGTGTCATTCAGCGCGCAGACGCGCATGAGCGGCGTGGACCTGGCCGACGGCCGCCAGATCCGCAAGGGCGCGGCCGACGCCATCCGCCGGCACGTGGAATCGCTCGGCGGCGCCTGGTCCGCCGCGGTGCAGGCCCTGGTGGACGACGTGGCGCGGCGCGGCAGCACGCCCCTGGTGGTGGCCGAGGGCGCGCGCGCCCTCGGCGTGGTGGAGCTCAAGGACATCGTCAAGGGCGGCCTCAAGGAGCGCTTCGCCGAGCTGCGCCGCATGGGCATCCAGACCGTGATGGTCACCGGCGACAACCGCCTCACGGCGGCGGCCATCGCGGCCGAGGCCGGCGTGGACGACTTCCTTGCCGAGGCCACGCCCGAGGCCAAGCTCGCGCTCATCCGCGAGCACCAGGCGCGTGGGCGCCTGGTGGCCATGACCGGTGACGGCACCAACGATGCGCCCGCGCTGGCCCAGGCCGACGTGGCCGTGGCCATGAACACCGGCACCCAGGCCGCCAAGGAGGCCGGCAACATGGTGGACCTCGACAGCAACCCCACCAAGCTGATCGAGATCGTGGAGACCGGCAAGCGCCTGCTGATGACACGCGGCGCGCTGACCACCTTCAGCATCGCCAACGACGTGGCCAAGTACTTCGCCATCGTGCCCGCCGCCTTCGTCACCACCTACCCGCAGCTGCAGGCGCTCAACGTGATGCAACTGGCCAGCCCGACCTCGGCCATCGTCTCGGCGGTGGTGTTCAACGCCCTGGTCATCGTGGCGCTGATCCCGGTGGCGCTCAAAGGCGTGCCCTACCGCGCCGTGGGCGCCGCCTCGCTGCTGCGGCGCAACCTGGCGGTCTACGGCCTGGGCGGCGTGGTGGTTCCCTTCATCGGCATCAAGGCCATCGACCTGCTGATCGCCGGCCTGGGCCTGGCCTGATCCCACAGGAGTTCCCAATGAACACCGAATCCCCCTCCACCGACAAGGCCCCGGCCGGCGAAGGCCTGGGCACCACCCTGCGCGCCGCCGTGCTGCTGTTTCTGCTGCTCAGCGGCGTCACCGGCCTGCTCTACCCGCTGCTGGTCACGGGCGCGGCCCAGGCGCTGTTCCCGCGCCAGGCCAACGGCAGCCTGATCGAGCGCGGCGGCCGCCCCGTGGGCTCGGCCCTCATCGGCCAGGCCTTCACCGAGCCGCGCTACTTCTGGGGCCGGCCCTCGGCCACCGCGCCCGCGCCGTACAACGCCGCGGCCTCGGGCGGCTCCAACCTGGGGCCCACGAGCGAGCCGCTGAACGACGCCGTGCGCGAGCGCATCGCGGCGCTGCGCGCGGCCGATCCCGACAACACCGCGCCCGTGCCGGTGGACCTGGTCACGGCCTCGGGCAGCGGGCTGGACCCGCACATCAGCCTGGCGGCCGCGCTGTACCAGGCGCCCCGCGTGGCCCGCGCCCGTGGCCTGGCGCCGAGCGCCGTGGCGGCGCTGGTGGAACGCCAGGCGCAGCGCCCGCTGATCCCCGGCCTGGGCGAGCCGCGCGTGAACGTGCTCGAGCTCAACCTGGCGCTCGAAGCCGCCGCGGCGCCGGTGCGATGATGCGGTCTCGATGAACGACGCACCGCTGCGACCCGACCCCGACATCCTGCTCGCGCAGGTGCGGGCCGGCGAAGACCGGGCGCGGCGGGGGCGCCTGAAGATCTTCTTCGGCGCCTCGGCCGGCGTGGGCAAGACCTACGCCATGCTGTCGGCCGCGCGCGCTGCCCAGGCCGAGGGCACGCCGGTGACCATCGGCGTGGTGGAAACCCACGGCCGGCCCGAGACCCAGGCCCTCACCCAGGGCCTGCCGCGCCTGCCCCTGCGCGAGGTGGCGCACAAGGGCCACACGCTGCGCGAGTTCGACCTCGACGCCGCGCTGGCCTTCGGCGCCCGGCACCCCGGCGGCCTGGTGCTGCTCGACGAGTTCGCGCACAGCAATGCGCCCGGCTCGCGCCACCCCAAGCGCTGGCAGGACGCCGAGGAGCTGCTGGCCACCGGCACCGACGTGTGGACCACGATGAACGTGCAGCACCTCGACAGCCTGAACGACGTGGTCAGCGGCATCACCGGCGTGCGCGTGTGGGAGACCGTGCCCGACCGCCTGTTCGACGAGGCCGACGAGGTCGTCGTCGTCGACCTGCCGCCCGACGAGCTGCTGGAGCGCCTGCACAGCGGCAAGGTGTACCTGCCGACCCGGGAAGGCGGTGGCGACGACCAGCGCGCCGAGCGCGCCGCCGCCCACTTCTTCCGCAAGGGCAACCTGCTGGCCCTGCGCGAGCTGGCCCTGCGCCGCACCGCCGACCGCGTGGACGACGAGGTGCGCGCCTTCCGCCAGGCCGGCGCGGTGCGCCCGGTGTGGCCCAACCGCGAATCGCTGCTGGCCTGCGTGGGCCCGGGCCCGGCCGCCGACAAGGTGGTGCGCTGCGCCGCGCGCATGGCCGCGCAGCTGGACCTGCCCTGGCACGCGGTGCACGTGCAGGCGCTCTCGCGCGAGCCCAGCGCCGCCACGCAGAAGGCGCTGGACCTGGCCGAGTCGCTGGGCGCAAGCGTGAGCAGCTTCAGCGACCGCGACCCCGCGGGCGCGCTGGTGCGCCACGCGCGCGAGCACAACCTCAGCCGGCTGGTGCTGGGCCGCGCGCGCCGGCGCCGGCCCTGGTCGCGCCCGCTGGCCGAGCGCATCGCGGCGGTGGCCGGCGACCTGGAGCTGCTGCAGGTGGCCGAGCCGCCCGGCGCGCGCCAACGCGAGGGCGCCGCCCCCGCGGCCGAACCGCCGAGCGGCCCGCGCTGGCCCGGCTACCTCGCCGCGGGCGTGGCCTGCGCGCTCACCGCCGTGCTGGCCACGCCGCTGATCCCGTTGCTGGAGCTCAGCAACATCGTGATGATCTTCCTGCTCATCGTGGTGGCCATCGCGCTGCGCTACGGCCGCGGGCCGGCGGTGCTGGCGGCCTTCCTGGGCGTGGCGCTGTTCGACTTCTACTTCGTGCCGCCGCGCTTCACGCTCGCCGTGAGCGACGTGCAGTACCTCGTCACCTTCGGCGTGATGCTGGTGGTGGCGCTGGCCATCGGCCAGCTCACCGCCGTGCTGCGCCAGCAGGCCGACGCCGCCACCCGGCGCGAGCGGCGCGTGCGCGCGTTGCACGACATGTCGCGCGACCTGTCCGCCGCGCTGCTGCCCGAACAGGTGGCCGACATCGGCGCGCGCTTCGTGCGGGCCGAATTCGGCATGCCCAGCACCTTGCTCGCGGCCGACCTGAACGACCGGCTGCAGCCCTTGCCCGGCGGGCAGGCGCCGGTCGACATGGCGGTGGCGCAGTGGGCTTTCGAGCGCGGCGAGCCCGCCGGCCGCGGCACCGACACCCTGCCCGCCAGCGCCACGCTGGTGGTGCCGCTGAAAGCGCCCATGCGCGTGCGCGGCGCGCTGGTGCTCGACCCCGGCGGCGCGCGCGCCCTGGACACCGAACAGCGGCGGGCGCTGGCGGCCTGCGCCTCGCTGCTGGCCATCTCGCTGGAGCGCATCCACTACATCGAGGTGGCGCAGCACAGCACGGTGCAGATCGAATCGGAGCGGCTGCGCAACTCGCTGCTCGCCGCCATCTCGCACGACCTGCGCACGCCGCTGGCCTCGCTGGTGGGCCTGGGCGAGGCGCTGCGCCTGACGCCGCCGTCGCTGTCGCCCGCGCAGGCCGAGCTGGCCGAGGCCATGGCCCAGTCGGCGCGGCGCATGGCCGCGCTGGTGAACAACCTGCTGGACATGGCGCGCCTGCAGGCCGGCGCCGTGCCGCTGCAACGCGCCTGGCAACCGCTGGAAGAGGTGGTGGGCAGCGCCCTGGCCGCCTGCGGCGACGCGCTGCACGGCCGCGCGATCCAGGTCGACCTGCCGGCCGACCTGCCGCTGCTGCAGTTCGACGCCGTGCTGATGGAGCGGGTGCTGGTGAACCTGCTGGAGAACGCCGCCAAGTACACGCCGCCCGGCTCGGCCATCCGCCTGTGGGCCGAGGCCGACGCCGAGGCGGTGCGCCTGTGCGTGGACGACCACGGCCCCGGCCTGCCGCGCGGGCAGGAGGCGCGCGTGTTCGAGAAGTTCGAGCGCGGCGCGCGCGAAAGCGCCACGCCCGGCGTCGGCCTGGGCCTGGCCATCGGCCGCGCCATCGTGGAGGCGCACGGCGGGCGCATCGAGGGCCGCAACCGCACCCGCGAAGGCCGCGTGGAAGGCGCGCGCATCGAGATCACGCTGCCGCGCGGCGCGCCGCCGCCGGCCGACAATCCGCCTGCATGAGCAACGCCCGGCCGCCCGAAGGCGCCCGCACCGCAGCGCGCCGCGCCGCGCCAAGGTTTCACCATGAGCACCCACGCCCCGCAGATCCTGATCGTCGAGGACGAGAACGACATCCGCCGCTTCGTGCGGCTCACGCTGCAGGCCGAGGGCCATGAGGTGCACGAGGCCGCCACGCTGCAGCGCGGCCTGATCGAGGCCGGCACGCGACGCCCCGACCTGGTGGTGCTGGACCTGGGGCTGCCCGACGGCGACGGCGTGGACCTGATCCGCGACCTGCGCCAGTGGTCGGCGGTGCCGGTGATCGTGCTCTCGGCGCGCAGCGCAGAGGCCAGCAAGATCGAGGCGCTGGACGCGGGCGCCGACGACTACCTCGTCAAGCCCTTCGGTTCGGGCGAGCTGATGGCGCGCGTGCGCGCGCAGCTGCGCCGCCACCGGGCGCAGACGCCGGCCGGCGAATCGGTGCTGCGCTTCGGCGAGGTGGAGATCGACCTGGCGCGCCACCAGGTGCAGCGCGCGGGCGAGCCGCTGCGCCTGACGCCGATCGAATACAAGCTGCTCACCCACCTGGCCAGCCAGCCCGAACGCGTGGTCACGCACGCCCAGCTGCTGCAGGCCGTCTGGGGCCCCGGCCACCGTGAGGACGCCCACTATGTGCGCGTGCACATGGCCAACCTGCGCAAGAAGATCGAGCAGCACCCGGCCATGCCCCGGCACCTGCTCACCGAAACGGGCATCGGCTACCGCTTCGTGCCCTGAGGCCCGCCGCTTCAGTCCAGCACGTTCACCGCGCGCAGCGGCCGCAGCACGCTGGAAGGGGTCATGCCGAAGGTGTGGCGGAACATGCGGCTGAAGTGGGCCGAATCGGCGAACGCGCCGTCCAGCGCGGCCTCGGTCAGGCTGCCGTCGGGCCGGTAGGCGGCCATGGCGCGGCGCACCTGCGTCCAGATGCGGTAGCTGCGAAAGCTCACGCCCAGCTCCTCGCTGAACAGGTGGTTGAAGCGCGAGGCCGACAGGTGCGCCGCGCGCGCCAGCGCCTCGCGGTCGGGCACGCCCTCGCCCGCTTCGCGCAGGCGCCGCAGGCTGCTCAGCACGCGGGGGTCCACGCTGGCCAGGGGCGGCAGGCCGCCCGGCCCCAGCAGCGTGGGCAGGTCGAAGCTGTGCAGGCGCTGCTCGGTGTGCCAGCGGCTGCGCGCGCGCGGCACCGGCTCGCCGATCACCGGCCCCTGGGACGCGAACACCGGCCGCAGGCGGCGCACCTCGGGCGCGTCGGGCTCCAGGTACATCAGCGCCACGCGCTCGCCCCGCGGATCGAACACATGCTCCACGCCGGCGTCGATCAAGGCGCTGTGGCAGCTTTCCTCGCGCCCCTTCGGCAGCAGCAGGCGAAACCGCCCCGACAGCCCCAGCAGCAGCACCGGCGCGGCGTGGCGGTGCCAGCCGGTGGCGGGAATCTCGCCCAGGTAGAGCGCCTTGTCGGCGCACAGGGTGAGCGCGTTGCCGCTCAACACAGCCCAAACCTCCAAGACAGGCGCGCCGTCCGCCCGTACCGTGGCGGCTTCATCCCACCGCACCACAGGAGAACGAGTTGTCGATCCGCACCGCCCACCACTGGGCGCTGAACCTGGCCACGCAGGCCGGCGTCGTCCACACCGCGAAGAGCGGGCTGTCGCATGTGCTCAAGTCTCCTCTGGTGAATCTGAACCGCCGGCTCGCGGGCCTTGCGGCGCGCGAGGTCCGGGCGGCGGGGCACGGCCTGCATTATCTGGAGGGCGGCCGTGGCGAGCCCGTGCTGCTGCTGCATGGCATCTTCGCCGAGAAGGACCATTGGGTGGACCTGGCGCGCCGGCTGACCCCGCACCACCGCGTGGTCGTGCCCGACCTGCCCGGCTTCGGCGCCAGCGAGCGGCACGAGGACCAGCGCTACGGCTACGCCGAGCAGGTGGAGCGGCTGCGCGCCTTCCTGGACGCCATCGGCGTGCAGCGCGCGCACGTGGCCGGCAACTCCATGGGCGGCACGCTGGGGGCCCTGCTGGCCGGGGAATACCCCGGCCGCGTCGCCTCGCTGGCGTTCATCGGCGCGCCGCACGGCCTGCGCTCGCCGCGCCCCAGCGAGACCGACCGGCTGATCGACGCCGGGCAGGCCCCGCTGATCGCGCACGACGCGGCGGCGTTCGACGCGCTGCTGGAACGCCTGTTCGGGCAGCGGCCCTGGCTGCCCTGGCCCATCCTGCGCGCGGCGCGCGAGGACGCGATCCGCCGCGCCCCCTCGAACCTTCGCCTGTGGCAGGAACACCTGGCCGACCGCTACCTGCTGGAGCGGCGCCTCGCGCGGGTGCCGGCGCCGCTGCTGGTGCTGTGGGGGCGGCGCGACCGCGTGTTCCACGTGTCGGGCGCGCGCACGCTGCGCTGGCAACGTCCCGATGCGGACATCCAGGTGCTGGACCGTTTGGGACACTTGCCCATGATGGAGGCGCCGCTGACCGTGGCGCAGCGCTACCGCCCCTTCCTGGAACGCCACCGATGGATGCGCCACCGGACATGAGACCGCCCGCCCACCCCCTCGCCGCGCCGGCCGCGCGCGCCGCCGCCCTGCTGGCGGCCTGCGCCGCCCTCGCCGGCTGCGAGACCGCGCCCCGTGCCGGCGGCCTGACCCGCGCCCAGGTGCTGGACGTGGTGAAGGACCGCCACGACGTCCGCGACGGCCACCCCGAGCTGTACGCGGCCCTGCGCGCCGGCGTGACCCGGCGCGAGCTCGAGCAAGGCCGGCTGTTCGAAGGCGAGTGCGGACTGCCCGACGCCGCGCAGGCCTCGGGCGTGCGCTGGCTCACGGTGACGGTGCTCGCCCCGGCCGGCCTGCGCCTGGCCAGCGGCAGCGCGGTGGACGTGCGCGGCTTGCGCGCGGCCTGGCCGGCCGTGGGCGGCGGCACAGCACCGCGCTGGCACGGCGTCTATGCGGGCAGCGCCAGCGCTCAAGGCGAGGCCGCGGCCTCCGCCCTGGGCCCCCGGCCCGGCGCGCCCTGCCAGGCGCCGGACGCGCCACCCGGTCAGTGGCGCGTGAAGCTGCGCGGGCCGGCGCCGGCCTGGGCCTTCGACTTCGCCCAGGCCGGCCTGCGCCGCCTGGACGCCCTGCGCGACAGCGACCTGGCCGCCGGCCGCGTGCTGCGCCTGGGCTGCCAGCTCAAGGTGTTGGACGGCGGCGACTGGTACGCCCCGGTCTGGGTGGCCACCGCCCCCGAGGCGCTGCGGCTGCGGGCGGGCGACGTGGTCCGCCTGCGCGCGGGCGCCGAAGCCGGATCGAAGGACCCGGGCCCACCCGCCGAGGTGCTGGAACGGCTCGACGGCGTGGCCGCGCCCGGCGGCCACGCGCTGGTGCGCTGCGGCTAGCCGGCCGCGCCCGGGGCCAGCGCCCTGAGCCGCTGGTGCGCCGGCCCGTCCCGGTCCACCGGCCGGTTCTGCTTGCCTTTGAGGTAGTGCTCGCTGAACACGTCCAGCCAGGCGGCCAGGGCCTCGGCCGCGCGCGCCTCGCCCGCCAGGGCCAGGCACAGGGCCGCCACCTCGGCGGTGCAGAAGTGGTCGGCGCGCGCGGCGCGGCGCAGACGGTAGTTCGAGGGGTGGTCGGGGTGCAGGCTCAGCACCGGGAAGGGGTCGAGGTAGCGGCTCTTGTTGAACATCTTGCGGGCCTCGGACCAGGTGCCGTCGAGCAGCACGAACAGCGGGCGCCGCGCGGGCGCGCCGGCCGTGGCGGGCCCGGCCGGCGGCGGCGCCGCGATCACGCGCGCCGGGTCCACGAATTCGCCGGGGAACACCACGCAGGGCTGCCACTGAGGGTCGTTCAGCAGGGCGATGAGCGCGGGATCGATGACCGTGCGCGACCAGGCGAAGGCCCAGGTGTGTGCCACCAGGTCGGCGATCAGCCAGCCGGTGTTGCTGGGCTTGAGCGCCTCGATATCGCCCATGAGCAGGCAGACGCCGGCGCGGGTGTCCACGCGCGGGCGCAGGTCGCAGATGCAGTAAGGGGCCAAGAGCCGGCAGCGCTCGCAGCGCCCGGGCGCGGAGCCGCGCGCGACGAAGGGCTTGGAACTGGCGGCCAGGCGCGTGGCGCGCAGGCGGGAGACGGCGTGGGGCATGGGGCAGCGACTGTACCGCCGCCCCGGGCGCGGCCGGTTCAGGGGATGAAGTTCAGCCCCTCGGGCAGATCGCCCTGGATAGGCACCTCGAACAGCGGCCCGCCGGCGTCGGGGTCGATGACCGTCGCGCCATGGCTGGCGAAGAAGACGGCGATCTGCGTCTGCGCCGCCACCGCCAGCGGCGCGGCCGCCGCGACGCCGATGTTGGTGAGGAAGGTGTGCGGGTTCTTCGGGATGCCTGGGTTGCCGGCGAAGGCCAGGTCGTTGCGGTAGTAGGTGACGCGGTCTTTGAGCCCGCCCGCGCGCACGATGGCGCTGGTGGTGGGGTTGGGCACGGTCTGGTCGCCCTTGGCGAATTGCAGGATCACCGGCTTGGCCGCGTGGCCCGCCGGCGGGTCGCGGCGGATCAGCTCGGCGTAGGACACCGGGTTGCCCGACTGCTGCACCCATTGGTTGCGGTCCAGCAGCTCGGCAATGGCCATGGCGCCCGGCACGGTGTTGATCAGCGGCGGCTGGTCGCGCAGCGGGATGTTCTCGTCGAAGTTCAGCGGCACCGGCCGCTCGGGCGTGGGCGGCAGGTTCAGCAGCACCGGCTGGCGCGTGGCCAGGCTCAGGCCGGTGAGGATGCGAAAAGCGGGGCTCAGGCGCGCGATCTCGGTGATGGAGCCGCCCGGCACGTTGGGCACGCCGGCCTTGATGTTGCGCTCCACGCCCAGCAGGATGGTGCCGTAGATGCCGCCGAAGGACTGCCCCGCGTAGTAGATGCGGCCGGGGTCGAGATCCGGCGCGCCATCGCCGTCGGCGTCGACGCCGACCTCGATCTGGCGCACCAGCTGCATCAGGTCGACCACCGTCTGGCGCAGGCCGTCGCGGCTGCTGACGATGGTCTGCGGCGCGGCGGCGTTCACGCCCTCGGTGCTGTCGATGCTGCCGTTGCCGTCCTGGTCGATGCCGCGCCCGCCAGCGGGGATCTGCACCGGCGCGCCCGCGGTGGGCAGCGCGTTGAGCGTGCCCAGCGCGCCGCCGCCGTGGCCCACCACGTTGATCGACACCGTGGCAATGCCCTGCGAGGCCAGCACCGAGGCCACCGTCCAGGGCGCGCCGTACATGCTGTCGGTGAAGCCGTGACCGAAGATCGCCACCGGCCAGCCCAGGGCCGGCTTGGGTCCCGCGGGCAGGAAGAACTGGGCCGTCAGCGTCTCGCTGCCCAGCAGGCGCGGCGCGCCGGTCAGCGTGTCGGTCGCGGGGATCACCTTGGCGGCGTTCTGGTACGAGGGCGAGTCGAAGCGGCCGTAGGCCACTTGGCCCACCGCGCCCGGCACCACCTGCAGGGCGGGCGTGGGCAGGAAGCTGGGCGTGAACGCCGGTGCCGTGCCCGTCTGGCGGTTGAACTGGATGCCCTGCAGCCCCGCCACCGGGAACAGCGCGCGCACGCTGCCGCCGTTGCCCACCATGAAATTCATGGGCGCGGGCGTGCTGGCCTTGATGCGCCGCTGGATCTTGAGCAGGTCGCCGGTGGCCGACTGCGTGGTGAACAGCGAGGCCGCCACCACGTTGCGGCCGCCGCCGCGCGCCATCGGCAGCGCGTCGCGCAGCTCGCGCTGCTGCGGGTCGCGCCCGTCCAGGAAGCTGGCCGGCTTGAGCTTCTTGCCGCTGGCGTCGCGCACGCCATTGGTGATCACCAGCAGGTAGCGCGAGCGCTCCTGCAGCAGCTCGTCGGATTCGAACGCCAGGGTCTTGCTCGGCGGGTCCCACACCACGCGGTTGATGCCCACCTTCTGGCCAAAGCCGCGCAGGGTGAGCACGTCGCCCAGGTTGACCAGGTAGATGCTGTCGCTGCCCACCGACGTCGGGTCGATGTCGCCCGTGAACGGCACCGTGAAACGCGGCTGGGTGGAAAAGCCGTCCAGCGTGTTGATGACGTCGATGTCGGCGCAGTCGCTGGGCCGCGCGGCGCAGTCGGGCTTGGGCAGGTTCACCCGGCGCAGCGTGGCGTTGCCGAAGTCAGGCACCGTCCAGCGGTTGCTGGGAAAGGGGGCCGTGGTGGCGTCGTAGCGCACGGCCACGCCGTCGGCCAGGGCCAGCACCGGCCACAGGGCCAGCAAAGGAATCCAACGGGTCGAACGCGCGCGAAGTCGGTTCATGGCGTGTCTCCTGGGTGAGCCGCGCAGCGGCTCTGGGGGCTCGGGTGCTGTTCCGAGCGGCGGTTATAGGCCCGCCGTGGCACGCGCACCAGGGGGGTCTGGCGTTTTCCCTGAGCCGGGCGTACCGTGCCGTGTCGCCTGCGCGACGCGCCGGGCCGCGGAACCTCCGCCGGTCGCCCCGCTCCATCCCTGGCCATGGAGATGTCATGTTCAAGACCGTCAAAGACCTGATCGAGCGGCTCACCGGCGAGCTCGCCGCCCCGACGGACACGCCGCCCGACGGGCACACCCTGCAGCTGTCCACCGCCGTGCTGCTGGTCGAGGTGATGCGCGCCGCGCCCGAGGTGCACGAAGGCGAGTACGGCGCCGTGCTGCGCGCCCTGCGCCGTCAGTTCGAGCTCAGCGACGACGAGTTGCAGCGCCTGATCGAGCTGGCCCACGAGACCGCCCGCACCGCCTACGACTACCAGCGTTTCACCCGCCTGCTCAACGAGCGCTTCACGCACGCGCAGAAGGTGGCCATGGTGGAAGCCATGTGGGCCGTGGCCTACGCCGACGCCCACCTGGACGTGCACGAGAACGCGGTCATCCGCAAGGTCGCGGGGCTGCTGCACGTCACGCACGGCGAGTACATCGCGGCCAAGCTGCACGCGCAGCACGCGGGGCCGCCGTCGGGGCACGACGTGCTGCCTTGAACCCACACAATCTTTGCGGGGGCGCCGCAACCGGTTTACCGGCGCGATACACGGCCTGGGCACGATGAAGGCTCAACAACACCTCCCGAAAGGAGACCGAGATGAAAGCCCGTTCGCTGATCTCCATCGCCGTCGCCACCGCCACGCTCGCCATGAGCACCGCCGCCCTGGCCCGCGACGACCACCGCGGCTTCTCGCGCCATGACGGCCCGCGCGCCGAGCGCCACGTCGATCGGCATGTCCACGACCGCGGTCCGCGTTTCGACCGAGGCCCGCGCTTCGGCCACGGTCCGCGCGACGTGCGCATCGTGAACCGCAACCACTACTACTACGGCCCCGGCCCGCGCTGGCAGCGCGGCCAGTACCTGCCCCGCGAATACCGCGGCGGCCGCTACATCGTGGTGCAGCACAACCCGCGCCTGTACCAGCCGCCGCGCGGCCACCACTGGGTGCAGGTCAATGGCGAGTTCCTGCTGATCGCCGCCGCCACCGGCCTGATCGCCCACGCCATCCTCAGCAACTGATCCGGCACTACCATCGCGGCATGAAACGCCGCCACGCCCTCCTCTCCTCCATGGCCGCTTTCGCGGCCATGGGCTTGTTGTCCGCCTGCTCGCGCGAGCCCGAGGCCACGCCGCCGGCCCCACCCATCGACCACAGCCAGGCCCTGCAGGTGCTCGCCGCCGAAGGCAAGGGATTCACCGTGGGCGCCATGATGGCCGCCCAGACCGTCTACGTGCTGTTCGACCCGCAGTGCCCGCACTGTGCCGCGCTGTGGGAGTCGTCGCAGCCCCTGCTGCGCCAAGCGCGTTTCGTCTGGCTGCCCGTGGCCCTGCTCAACGCCAAGAGCCTGCCCCAAGGGGCGGCCATTCTCGGCGCGGCCAACCCGGCCGAGGCCATGGCAAGCCACGAGAAAAGCCTGAGCACCGGCCAGGGCGGCATTTCTGCTTCCGCCAGCGTGCCTGCCGAACTGGAAGCCGCCATCAAGCACAACACGGCCCTGCTGACGCGCCTGGGTGCGGAATCGGTGCCCTTCATCGTGGCGCGCGACCCGAAAGGCAATGGCGCCCGCACCGTGGCCGGCGCCATGCCCACCGGGCAGCTGGCCAGCTTCATCGGCCTGGGCGGGCAGTAAAAAAACCAGCCAGGCGGCGAACGTGCAGGCATGACCGCCAGACGCAACAGATTCTTAATTAATTAGTGCCAAGGGAGTATCTAGAAAGTAGATCGATCGGCTGAAACTTGGTGGACACCCGCTACCGCTTTCGTGCGGGCCCCACCAACTGTTCATCGATCGATCCATGCCTCGTCCCTTGCTTCCACCGTGGGCCATGGCCGTCCTGGCGGCTCCGCTGGCCGTCGCACCCGGTTTTGCCCAGACCGATCCCGGCCCAGCGGCCCCCCTCCCGGCCGCCACCCCGTTCGGCGCTTCGCCCCACGCGCCCCGGCCCCCGGCAGACGGCAGCCCGGTCATGCCCGACCGGCGACCGGGGCAGGCCAGCCAGGCCCACCCGGCGGTGCAGGCCGGCGGCCTGAGCCTCAACGACTCGGGCGCCCAGTACAGCAGCGAATCGCGCGACACCCGGCTCAACGCCAGCATCGGGCGCGACTGGGGGGGCGGCAGCGGCCTGCGCGCCGGCGTCGACTACGCCCGCCTGCTCAACGACCAATGGGCCGTGGGCGGCAACTTCATTGCCAGCATCGAGCACCAGGAGGTCGTGCTCAACGGCCTGTACTCGCCCAGCCAGGACCTGCACCTCGGGCTGTCGCTGGGCTGGCTGCGCGACACCGACACCTACCCGTTCTATTCCGGCCTCGCCGACGTGTCGGTCGACCAGGCCTCGTTACTGGCGCGCGCGATCAAACGCTTCGATGAAGGCTCCTGGCTCACGCAGCTGGGCCACCGGTGTGAGCATCAACCACCTGGTGATCACCAACGTCAAGCAGTTGTCGTTCGCGCAGGCCCGGATGGAAGTGCCGGTGGGCGGGCATACCACGCAGACCGCCACGGTGCGCCTGAGCCCGGGCGCGGTCACCTACCGCAGCGGCGACACCGCCGTGGCCACAGTCAATGCCCAGACGGGCCAGGTCAGCGGCGTGCTCTCGGGCGAGACCACCATCGTCGCCACCCAGGCCGCCTCGCCGCCCTACCCGGCCGCCAGCGCCAGCTACACCCTACAGGTGAAAGGCCAGCCCCTCACCTTCCACCCCTGGCAACTGGCCAGCGTGGCGTACGGCGTGCCGTCCTTCCAGATCGCGCCCCCCACCTCCGACGTGCAGGGCGCGACCATCGTCTACAGCCTGAAGGACCAGGCCACCGCGGTGGCCAGCATCACCGAGCAAGGCCTGGTCACGGTGAAAGCCGTCGGCAAGACCACCATCGTGGCCACCCAGAAGCCGTTCGGCGCCTACGACGGCGGCACCACGGAGGCCGAGCTCGAGGTGACGGCGGTCACGGGCCTGAACGACAGGGAGATTCCCTACACCGCGGTCCCCATCGACCTGCCGCCCCAGCTGGGCGGCCAGCCGGTGACGTACGCCAGCGGCAACACGGGCGTGGCGACCCTCACCGGCACCAGCGCCCAGCCCCAGGTGTCCCTCAAGGGCCTGGGCCAAACCCAGCTGAAGGCCGCCAACGCCGCGGGCACCGTGATCGCCACGGCCACCTGGACGGTGATCGCGGCGCCGTCCGGCCTGAACCTGGCCAACGTGACGCTCCCGTCCACCACCTTCGAGACCACCCTGCAAGCGAGCTCGGACAGCCCGGGCGCCATCAGCTACAGCATCCCGAGCCAGGACACACCCAACATCGCCGAGCTCAGCCCGAGCGGGCATCTGCTCGTCAAAGGACCGGGCACCGTTCAGGTGCAGGTGTCGCAAGCGGCCAGCGGACCGTATGCCGCGGCCACCACCACGGCGTCCGTCACCATCAGCGATGGCCGGCCAGGCGTCGTGATCACCTCGTGGCCCACGCAGGTCTTGCACGCGAACGACACCTTCGAGGTCCGCTACCTCGTCAACTATTTCCCTGGCGGGGTGAGCGGCGGCGTCTTTTCGTACAACGGTTCGACCGGCTGGGGCACCGACGGCAACATCCAGCGGGTGTCGTACACCCCGCCACCGGCGGCCGGCCAAGAGGGCGTATTCGTGTTCAAGGTCGTCGACCACCCCCTCACGGGCGGCTACCGGTTCGCACTGACCTACGTGGGCGGACCCTTCAGCGGCTACCTCGAAGGGGAGTTCGACAACCCGGACGTCTACCGCGACATCGCGGTCCAGTACATCAACCCGCACCCGCTCAACCTGGGACCGGCGTGGCAGATGGTGTACGGCGACAAGCCGGTCATGCCCCCCACCTACGACGATGCCGGGAACCTCATTGCCACGAACGATCCCCGCTACTGCCCCTATTTCATGTCCAGCAACCCGAACGTGCTGCGCGGCGTGGGCGTTCCTTTTGGCAGCGCGGCGTACGACAAGGACCATTGGGAAACCACGGGGGTCGGCCAAACCACCATCAGTTGTGGCAAGACCGGCGACTACCTGAGCACCACGCTGACAGTGATCGGCGCCGACCCCCGGTTGCAGGCCTTCCCGGCGGTCACCCTGGGCATGGATTCGAATCCCTATCCGCTGCTGCCGGCGGCGTCGCTCAACCCCTCGAGCGACTGGCGCTACGAAATCGTCCAGACCCCGGGCCAACCCGTGGTGGCCCAGATCCAGAACGGCCAGGTCGTGCCCCTGGCGGCCGGCACGGCCACCCTGCGCGCCACCCAGGCGGCCAGCAACAACTTCCGCGAAGCCTCCATCGATGCCACCTTGACGGTGACGCCGGCCCAGGCCCGGGTGTTCGACAACATCGTGGCCACCTTTGGCGACCCCGACTTCGACGTCCCGCGCCCGCAGGGCATCCCGGGCAACGCGCCGGTGTCGTACCAGTTCCCGCAGGCGGGCCAGGACGTGGCCACCCTCATCGGCGGAAAGATCCACATCCTGCACGCGGGCACGACGCCCATCCAGGCGGTGGTCGGCGGCACCACGTACACCGGGACGCTCACGGTGAACAAGGCCAAGCCCCGGCTGTTCTTCTACTTCACGCCGCAACTCTTCTTTTCGTCCACTTGCGGACAGGAATGGACCTGGCCCATCGCCAACCAGGGCACCAACAACACCGTGGGCGGCACCCTGATCACGAACAGCGACGGTCCCTTGTTCTACCCCATGGGTTCGGAGCCCGGCAACATTGGCAATGCCGGGCCCAACCAGTTCAAGCCCTACTACCTGCGGTGGATAAACCACCGGGCCTACACGCCAGAGATGGCGGTGTGGAGCGATGCCTGGGTGGAGCAGGGTGCCACCAGGGACTTCGAAGCCGCGACCAGCGAGAAGATCCAGTTCTCCGTCTGGGGCAACGACCGCGTGATCTTCAGCAACGGGCAGTGGGTCTTGTCCTGCAACCAATGAAGCCCCGGCGGCCGCGGCAGTTCAGCGCCGCCGCGGCCCGCGCGGCGGCCGCCGCTCCTGCAGGCGCTCCTGGCGGCGTTGCGCGTCCGCCACCTGTCCCGCGCGCAGCCATTGCAGGTACTGCTCGGGCGTCTCCAGCGTGATGCGCCCCATCAGCGTGGCGCGGAAGTCGCCGATCACCAGCTCGGCGGCCTTCTGCGCGTCCACGCGCCCACCGCTCACCAGCGCGCCGCGCTGGCGGCCGATGGCGTCGAGCAGTTCTTCCGCTGGCGCCTGGGCCAGTGCCTCGGCCGTGAGGCCGAAGCCGTAGCGCGCGAGCAGCAGCGCGGGATAGGCGAGCTTGAGGTTGTCCAGCAGCTCCAGCGCCACCTCCTGGTCGTCGTAGGCGTTGCGGCCCACCGCCCCGCTGGCCGCCAGGTGAAAGCCGCTTTGCGGGACGATGATGCGCGGCCACAGCATGCCCGGCGTGTCGTAGAGGTAGAAGTCGTCGGCCAGCACCAGGCGCTGCTCGGTGCGCGTCACCCCCGCCTCGTCACCGGTCTTGGCCGAGCGTTTGCCGACCAGGGTGTTGATGAGCGTGCTCTTGCCCACGTTGGGGATGCCGCAGATCAGCACCCGCAGCGGCTTGACCATGCCGCCGCGGTTCGGCGCGAGTTCGCGGCAAGCCGCGATCAGGGCGCGCGCGGGCGCCGCCACGCCCGCGTCGAGCGGGATGGCGCGGGTGCCGGGTTGGGCGTTGTAGTGCGCCAGCCAGAGCGCGGTGCGCTCGGGATCGGCCAGGTCCTGCTTGTTGAGCACCTTGAGCGAGGGCCGCTTCTTGGTGAGTTCCCCCAACAGGGGATTGGCGCTGGAGCCCGGCAGGCGCGCGTCCAGCATCTCGATCACCACGTCGATGGACTTCACGCGCTCGGCGATGGCCTGGCGCGTGAGGTGCATATGACCGGGGAACCACTGGACGCTCATGGGAAGACGGGCGGCGAACGGATGCGCCGCGAAGGGGCTGGAAGGTCGCGCATTGTGCCTTGGTGTAAGCCCGTAGGCCGCCCCCGGGCGGCCTGCCTAGAATGCCCCGTCCCTCTTCCCACCCAGCGAAAGGCGCCCATGGCCATCACCGTCAAGATCGACCTCGGCTACGAATTCGCCGTCAAGGCCAAGGCGGCCGATGTGTTCAAGCTGCTGTCGGACGTGCCCGCCTCGGTGGCCCACTTCCCCAAGGTCGACAAGCTCACCGACCTCGGCGGCGGCAGCTACCAATGGGAGATGGAGAAGGTCGGCACGGCCCAGGTCAACATCCAGACCGTGTACGCCAGCAAGTACACCAGTCAGTGGAATGACGCCAAGGGCACGGGCACCGTGAAATGGGTGCCCGTCAAGGGTGTGGGCAACGCCCAGGTGGGCGGGCACTGGAAGATCAGCGACCAGAAGAAGTCCACCGCGATCGAATTGGCCATCGAGGGCACGGTGGACGTGCCGCTGCCCAGCCTCATGAAGATGGTGGTGGCGCCGGTGGTCGAGGCGGAATTCGAAAAGCTGGTCGACAAGTACATCGCCAACCTGGTCAAGAAGTTCGGCGGCGAGGCCTGAAGATGATGTGAACGGGCGCTCAGGCCGCCAGCGCCTGGCCCTGCCCCGCCACCGTGCGCGGGCGCCCCAGCCGCTCCGCCGACACGTACTCCTGCCGGTACACCTCGAACGGCAGGGTGTCGGCCGCCTCGATGGCGCGCTGGTCGTCCAGCGACCGTTGGGCCAGCGCCTCGAAGCGCGACTGCTGCGGCTCGCCCCAGGGCAGGCCCAGCAACTGCCGGTGCGTCAGCGCCGACTGGCCGCGCACGAAGGCGACGAAGGAGTCGTCGTGGTGCGCCGACATGGCGTGCAGCACGCGCGCCGAGGGCAGCAGGTCGGGTTGGCGCAGCGTGCTGCGCGCATGCGCCACGGCCAGCGCGTGCGCGTCGGTGCCGTCCAGCTCGTCCAGTGCGTCGGCGATGGGCTGCAGCTGCTCGACGATCTCCAGGCCCCAGTCGCCGAGCTTCACGGGCGTGCCGCGGCGCAGCAGTTCCAGGCCGGGCTCGCGGCCGCGCGCGGCCGTCAGGTGCTGGTTCTGCGCCAGCTCGCGGATCTCGCTGGGCGTGTCCGGGGGGCTGTCGCTCAGCAGGCAGTGCAGCAGGAACACGTCGAGGAAGCGCAAGGTCATCGCATCGATGCCGATGGGCTCGAAGGGGTTGAGGTCCATCAACCGGACCTCGATGTACTCCACCCCCCGCTCGCGCAGCGCGTGCAGCGGACGCTCGCCCGGGAAGATCACGCGCTTGGGGCGGATGGTGCCGTAGAACTCGTTCTCGATCTGCAGCAGCGTGGTGGCGAGCTGGTTGTAGTCGCCCCCCGGGTTGCGGATGCCCACCGTCTCGTACGCGGGCCAGGGCCGCGTGAGCGCGTCGTGCAGCGAGGCCGCATAGCCCTCCAGGCCGTTGTAGCTCACGGCCAGCGTGCCCTGCGCCTCGCTCTGGTAGCCCAGGCGGCCCATGCGCAGCGAGGTGCCGTGCGGCATGTACAGCGTGCCGCTGGCGCCAAGCTTCTGCAGCTCGTGGGGGCGGCCTTCGACAAAACTCGAACACACCGCCGGCGAAGCGCCGAACAGCGTGAGCAGCAGGAAGGCGTGGCGGCGGAAGTTGCGGATGAGCGAGAAGTAGCCCTCGTTGTCCACGCCGGGCAGCGACCAGTTGTAGTGGATGCCCGAGATCGTCTGCATGCGCCGGCCGTAGCGGTGGGCCAGGCCCATGCGGTAGACGCTCTTGGCGCGGCCCACGTTGGACGAACCGTAGCGGCCGATGGGAATGGTCTCGTCGGGCGGCAGGCCGCAGGGCATGCTGGACACCCACAGCCGCTCGTCGCCCTGCGCCTGCAGCGCGCGCAGCACGAACTGGTGGATTTCCGTGAGCTCGGCCAGGCAGCTGTCCACGCTGGCGTGCACGCCCGTGATGAGCTCGAGCTGCGACTCGCTGTAGTCGGTGGTGATGTGCGGGTGCGTCAGCGCGCTGCCCAGCGCCGCCGGGTGGGGGGTGAGCGCCAGCTTGCCATCGGGCAAGGAGCGCAGGCTCTCCTTCTCGATGCCGCGGCGCATGCCCCGAAGTCGCTCGGGCCCCAGGGCGGCCAGCCGGTGTTGCAGTGCGGACATAAAGCAGAGACTCTTGCGAAGCGGGGGCCGGAAGTTAACACGGCTGCGCGGATTCTGCCGAGGCCGCTTCCCGGCATCCCCAGGCGGCCTGGGCCCGTGCGATCCAGGCCTCGATCGCCTCCGGGTCATGGTGTAGGCGCAGCTCGTCGAAGGCGGCCTGCGCCTCGGGGTGGCGCTGGCGCAGGTAGTTGAGCCACTGCTTGAGCCGCCCCGCGCGGTGGCGCCGCTCCACGCGCGCGCTCACGCGGGCCCAGAACAGCGGCAGCAGCGGCACCACGCGAGACCAGGGCACCCCGCCCTCGCCGCGGATGGCCGAGGCCAGCCCCGGGTCGGTGATCTGACCGCGGCCAATCATGAGGTGCTCGCAGCCCGTCACGGCCGCGCAGCGCCGCGCGTCCTCCACGCACCAGATCTCGCCGTTGGCGATCAGCACCGGCCGCCGCGCGGGCAGCGCCTGCGCCACCTGCGCGATGCGCTCCCAGTGCGCGGGCGGCTTGTAGCCCTGGGCCTTGGTGCGCGCGTGGATCACGAGCTCGCTCGCGCCCGCGTCGGTGATGGCCAGCGCGTTGTCCTCGGCGCGCGCATCGTCCAGGTAACCCAGGCGCATCTTGGCCGACACGGGAATGTGCGCCGGCACCGCGCGCCGCACCGCCGCCACGATGCGGCCCACCAGCTCGGGCTCGTCGAGCAGCACGGCGCCGCCCCGGCTGTTGTTCACCGTCTTGGCCGGGCAGCCGAAGTTCAGGTCGATGCCGGGCGGCTGCAGCGTGGCCAGGCGCGCGGCGTTCTCGGCCATGAGGGTGGGGTCGGAGCCCAGCAGCTGCGGGCGCACGGGCACGCCGGCCACGGTGCGCCCGCCGTTGAGCAGCTCGGGCACCACGCGGATGAAGGCGCGCTCGGGTAGCAGGGTGTTGGTGATCCGGATGAACTCGCTGGTGCAGCGGTCCACGCCGCCCAGGCGCGTGAGCACGTCGCGCAGGGTGGCGTCGAGCAGGCCTTCCATGGGAGCGAGCAGCAGCATGGGGCGTATTGTCCTGTGCCGCGCCGCCGCCCCCGGCCGGCGGGGACAATCGCGCCCCATGGACGTTGTCGACGATTTGCGCGTGGTGCACGAGGACGAGGCCCTGCTCGTGCTCGACAAGCCCTCGGGCCTGCTGGCGGTGCCGGGCCGCGGCCCGGACAAGCAGGACTGCCTGAGCGCGCGTGCCCAGGCGCGCTGGAGCGACGCCCTGGTCGTGCACCGCCTGGACATGGCCACCTCCGGCCTGGTGGTGATGGCGCGCGGCCTGGCCATGCAGCGCGCGCTGTCCCTGGCCTTCGAGAAGCGCCGCGTGCACAAGCGCTACACCGCCGTGGTGGCCGGGCGGCTCGACAACCCCGACCCCGGCAATGGCTGGCAGACCATCGACCTGCCGCTCATGATCGACTGGCTCAACCGGCCGCGCAGCATCGTGCACCATGGCATGGGCAAGCCCAGCCTGACGCGCTGGCGACTGGCCGGCGATGACCCAGGCCCGCGCACGGGCTTGGTCACGCGTTTAGAACTGGAGCCCGTGACCGGCCGAACCCACCAGCTGCGCGTGCACCTGCAGGCCATCGGCCACCCCATCGCGGGCGACCCGCTCTACGCGGACGGGGCACAACGCGCCCTGTCCAAGCGCTTGCTGCTGCACGCGGGCTGGCTCGCCCTGCCGCACCCGCTCAGCGGCGACACGCTCGAACTGCACAGCCCCTGCCCCTTCTGAACCCCGAACCGAACGAGACAAGCCACATGACGACATCCCATCTCACCATCCTTACTGGCGCCTCGCGCGGCATGGGCCAGGCCATGGCCCGCCAGCTGCTCGCACGCGACCGCGTGCTGCTGTGCCTGTCGCGCCAGATCAGCGACGGGCTGCAGGCCGAGGCCGAGCGACTCGGCGCGCCGCTGACCCAGTGGTCGCAGGACCTGGCCGACACCCACGGCGCGCGCGAACGCCTGGCGAACTGGCTCGCCGGCCTCGACCCCAAGACCCTCGCCAGTGCCACGCTCATCAACAACGCGGGCGTGATACCGGCCATCGCGCCACTGGGCGACTGCCCGCCCGAAGGACTCAGCAACGCCCTGCGCGTGGGCCTGGAGGCGCCCATGCAGCTCACGGCCGCCTTCCTCGCCGCCACGCGCGCCTGGGCGCGGGCGGGCTGGGGCGGGCCGCGCAAGGTGCTCAACATCTCCTCCGGCCTGGGCCGCAACGCCATGGCCTCGCAAGCGCCCTACTGCGCCGCCAAGGCCGGGCTCGACCACTTCACGCGCTGCTGCGCGCTGGAAGAAGCGCCGCAGCCGAACGGCGCCAAGCTGGTGTCGCTGGCACCGGGCGTGATCGACACCGACATGCAGGTCCAACTGCGCAGCGGCGACACCAGCGCCTTCCCTGACCACCAGCGCTTCGTCGACCTGCGCGAGAAGGGCATGCTCAGCACGCCCGAGGACGCGGCCCGCCGCGTGCTGGCCTGGCTGGGCCGCGCCGATTTCGGCCAGAACCCGGTGGCCGACGTGCGCGACGCCTGAGCGTCGCCCGCACGCCCGACAGGCGTCGCCTGCGCGACGCCGGCCCTGTTGCCCCTGCGCGCTACCATGACCGGCTTCCCCTTCCCCTTTCGATCCCTGGAGTTCACATGAGTCGAGACGTCTACGTCGTCAGCGCGGTGCGCACCGCCATCGGTACCTTCGGCGGCAGCCTGAAAGACACGCCGCCCACCGCGCTCGGCGCGCTGGTGGTGCGCGAATCGCTCGCGCGCGCCCAGGTCAGCGGCGAGGACGTCGGCCACGTGGTGTTCGGCCACGTGGTGAACACCGAGCCGCGCGACATGTACCTCTCGCGCGTGGCCGCGCTGGACGGCGGCTGCGCCCAGGGCACGCCGGCCTTCAACGTCAACCGCCTGTGCGGCTCTGGCCTGCAGGCCATCGTCTCGGCCGCGCAGGGCATCCTGCTCGGCGACGCCGACATCGCCATCGGCGCCGGCGCCGAGAACATGAGCCGCGCGCCCTACGCCAGCCTGAACACGCGCTTCGGCGCGCGCATGGGCGACGCCACGCTGGTCGACATGATGGTCGGCGCCCTGCACGACCCCTTCCACAAGATCCACATGGGCGTGACGGCCGAGAACATCGCCGCCAAGTGGGGCATCGGCCGCGAGGAGCAGGACCAGCTGGCCGCCGAAAGCCACCGCCGCGCGCAGCACGCGGTGGAGGCGGGCTACTTCAAGGACCAGATCGTTCCCGTGATGCTCAAGGGCCGCAAGGGCGAGGTCGCCTTCGACACCGACGAGCACTTCCGCCCCAACGCCACGGTGGAGGACATGGCCAAGCTCAAGCCGGTGTTCCTGAAGGACAACGGCACGGTCACCGCGGGCAACGCCTCCGGCATCAACGACGCCGCCGCCGCCGTGGTGCTGATGAGCGGCGAGCAGGTGAAGGCGCGCGGCCTCAAGCCCCTCGCCCGCCTGGTGGGCTACGCGCACGCGGGCGTGGACCCCAAGTACATGGGCATCGGTCCGGTGCCGGCCACGCAGGCCGTGCTGAAGAAAACCGGGTTGAGCGTCCAGGACATCGACGTGATCGAGGCCAACGAAGCCTTCGCGGCCCAGGCCTGCGCGGTGATCCGCGACCTGGGCCTGGACCCGGCCAAGGTCAACCCCAACGGCTCGGGGATCTCGCTGGGCCACCCCATCGGCGCCACCGGCGCGCTCATCACGGTGAAGGCCCTGCACGAGTTGCAGCGCCGCCAGGGCCGCTTCGCGCTGGTGACCATGTGCATCGGCGGCGGCCAGGGCATCGCCGCCGTCTTCGAACGCGCCTGAGGCCGCGCATGCACGGACTGCCGACCGCCGCGCCGGCGGACCTGGGGCTGTGCCCCGAACGCACGCAGGGCATCGTGCAGGCGCTGCAGCGCGACGTGGACCGCGGCCGCCTGCCCGGCGCCGCGGTGCTGCTGGCGCGGCACGGCCGCGTGGTGCTGGACGCGGCCGTCGGCCGACTGGACCCGGCGCGCAACACGCCCATGGGCACGGATGCGGTCTTCCGCATCTACTCCATGACCAAGCCCATCGTCTCGGTGGCGGCCATGCGGCTCGTCGAGCAGGGCCGGCTCTTGCTGAGCGACCCGGTGGGCCGCTACATCCCCGGCTTCCTGCGGCAGCAGGTGGCCGTGCCCGGCCCGCACGGCGTGGCGCTGGTGCCCGCCGCGCAGCCCGCCACCGTGCAGGACCTGCTGCGCCACACCGCCGGTCTCACCTACGAATTCACCGGCAATGGCCACGTGAACGCGCTGTACGCCCAGGCCGGCCTGGGCCGCCGCGACCAGACCAACGCCGAGCTCTGCGAGCGCCTGGCCGCCCTGCCGCTGGCGCACCAGCCCGCCAGCGCCTGGGCCTACAGCCGCGCCACCGACGTGCTGGGCCGGGTGATCGAGGTGATCACCGGGCAGGCGCTGGGCGAGCACCTGCGCGAGACCATCCTGCAACCGCTGGGCATGCGCGACACGGGCTTTCACGTGCCACCCGAACACCACCACCGCATCGCCGAGGCTTTCGGGCACGACCCCGACGGCGGCGTGCAGATGCCCATGCACGACCCGCGCGAAGTGCCCCGGCTGGAGATGGGCGGCGGCGGCCTGATGTCCACCGCGCACGACTACGCGCGCTTCCTGCAATGCCTGCTCAACGGCGGCGCGCTGGACGGCCATCGCCTGCTGTCGCCGCACACCCTGGCCTTCATGACGGCCGACCACCTGGGCACCCGCGTGGCCCACGCCGACAACCCGCTGCTGCCGCCCGGCCACGGCTTCGGCCTGGGCTTCGCGGTGCGCACCGCCCTGGGCGAGGCCAGCGTGCCCGGTTCGGTGGGCACCTACCACTGGAGCGGCATCGGCGGCACGCACTTCTTCGTCGACCCGGCGCTGGGGCTGTTCGCGATCTTCATGGCGCAGGCACCGAACCAGCGCATCCACTACCGGGGGGTGATGCGGGGGCTGGTGTACGCGGCGGTGCTGGACTGAGCGGCCGAGCCCGGCCGCGCCCCTGGCGATGAAGCGTCACCCGGTCCTCAATCTGCGCGAACTGCAGGTCTTCCAGGCCGTGGTCGAATGCGGCTCGCTGGGCAAGGCCTCGGAAGTGCTGAACCTGACCCAGCCCGCCCTCACGCGCATCCTCAAGCGGCTGGAGGAGCAGCTCGGTGTTGCGCTGTTCGATCGCCACGCGCATGGCATGTCCCTCACGCCGTACGGACGGGCGCTGGAGCCGCACGCCAGCCTGATGCTGTCCGAGTCGGGCCACGCGGTGCGGGCGCTGCGCGAGATGCAGGGCCTGGAGCGCGGTGTCGTGCGCGTGGGCGCCGTGTCCAGCGCGGTGGAGCACTTTCTGCCCGATGCCGTGGGCCGGCTGACCGAGCGGCACCCCGGCGTGCAGGTCCACATCGTGGAAGGCCTGTCGGACGAACTGGCGGTCTGGCTGGCCAAGGGCGACATCGACCTCGCCATCGGTTTTTCCATGCCCGCCGACGACGCGATCTCCCTCGTCTCCGAAAGCGAGTGGCAGGAAGGCTGCCATGTGGTGGCCGCCATGGATCACCCGCTGCGCGCCCGGCCGTCGCTCACGCTGGCGGACCTGGCCGGCCAGCGCTGGGTGCTCGTGCCCCGCAAGATGGGGCCGCGCGAGGAATGGCAGCAGCTGTTCTGGTCCCAGCGGATGGCGCCACCGCCGGTGGCCGTGGAGGCGCGCTCGACGAGCGCCATCCGCGCCCTGGTGGCGCGCTGCGGCTTTCTGAGCTGGATGCCCCGCGTGCTGCTCGGGGAATGCCAGGGACCGTCCCGCGCCATCGAGGTGCTGCCCGTCGAGGGCGTCGCCTCGGTGCGCACCTTCGCCCTGTTCCAGCGGCGCCATGGCACGCTCTCGCCGGCCACGGTGCGCCTGCGCGACGACCTGCTCGCCTCGATCCGCGCCCTGCCCTCAGCCGTCCGCACCGGTCCCTAGCGCCAGGCCTTGGCGCCCGGCGCGGGCAGCCATACCGTTTCGCCATGCCTTTCGCCGGCGAAGTCATGCCCGGCCTGGCCTGCAGCGCGCCTAGACTGGCCGCCCCACGGACACCACAGGACGGCGCGAGATGGAGAGACAGGATTGGCAGCGGGTCATTGAAGAGCGGCGGCGCACGGTGCGCCAGCGGGTGAGCGAGCAGGAATGGGCGGCCAGGGAAGACCTCGCCGCCTGCTACCGGCTGTGCGTGCACTTCCGCATGACCGACATGATCTACAACCACATCTCGCTGCGGGTGCCGGGCCGGCACGACCAGTTCCTGATCAACGCCTTCGGACTGCTCTACAGCGAGGTCAGCGCCTCCAACCTCATCAAGGTGGACCTGGATGGCCGCCTCGCCGAGGACACCGAGCTGCAAGCCAACCCGGCCGGCTTCGTCATCCACGCCGCCGTGCACACAGCCCGCCCGGACCTGGCCTGCGTCTTCCACACCCACACCCGCGCCGGGGTGGCCCTGTCGGCGCAAGAGGGCGGCCTGCTGCCGCTGTCGCAGCACGCCATGCGTTTTTACCAGCGCATCGGCTACCACGACTACGAAGGCATTGCCCTGGACCTGGACGAGCAGCAGCGCCTCGTCAGGGACCTCGGGCCGCACAAGGCCATGATCCTGCGCAACCACGGGCTGCTCACCGCCGGGGCCAGCGTGCGCGACGCGTTCGAGGAGATGTACTACCTGGAGTTGGCCTGCCAGATCCAGCTGGACGCCACCTCGGGGGGCGCGCGCACCGTGCTGCCCCCGCCCGAGGTCTGCGAGCGTGCGGCCCGGCAATTCGCGGACTCCAACAGCTTCATCCGCGACCGGGACTGGCACGCGCTGCGGCGCATGCTGGACGAGCAGCAGCCCAACTACCGGCAGTAGCGGCAACGGACGCCGTCCACACCGCGCGGGCGGCGTTTCGCGGCGCGCGGACGGCGTTTCGTCGCAGCGGGGAGGCAGCGCCACGGGGCGCCGGTGCACAGTGCGGCATCGGCCCTGCGCCCTGTCCACCACCCGCCCGGAGTACCCCATGCTGCTGCAGCTCATCACCACCCACCCCGACGCCATCGGCCCCATCCTGCGCGGCACGCCGCTGTGGGTGTGGGGACTGCTCACGGGGCTTCTGGCGCTGGGCCTGAGCCAGATGCGCGAGCGCACGGCCAGCCTGAGCCGGGTGTCGCTCCTGCCCTTGGCCATGACCGTCTTTTCGGTGTCGGGCACCTGGACGGCATTGGGCGGCTCGCCCCATCTGGCCACGGCCGTCGCGGTGTGGGCAGCGGCGGCGGTGGCCGGCTTCGCCCTGCTCGCTCCCGGGCGCGCGGGCGGACAGTTCGATCCGGCGCGGCGCGTCTTCCACCTGCCCGGCAGCGCCGTGCCGCTGCTGCTCATCGTCGGCATCTTCCTGGTGAAGTACGGGGTCGGCATCGAACTCACCATGGCCCCCCGGCTGGTGGATGAACGCCCGTATGCGCTGACCATCGCGGCCCTGTATGGCGCGTTCACCGGCGTCTTCGTCGGACGGGCCTGGCGCCTGCTGCGCCTGGCGCTGCGCCCGGCGACCGCCCGCGCCGCAGACTGAGCGGTCCTGACCGGTCCGAAACCGGTGGGCTGCCGGGCCTTCAGCCGCGGCCCAGCGGCAGGCCCTTCAGGTACAGGTGCAGCGCCCGCAGATCGGTCTCGCTCATCTGCCCCAGCGAGCCGAAGGGCATCACCTGCACCGCGCTGCCGTCCGGCCGCTTGCCGCTGCGAAACATCGCGATCAGGGACTCGGCATCGGGGTAGCGCGCCATGGCACCGCCGGGGCCGGGCCGCAGATCGGCCGCCGGCGGCCAGTCGGGCGGCCCCCCGGGGATCTTGCCGCCGCGCAGGCCCTCGCCGTGGCAGCCCAGGCACATGTTGGCCACGTACTGGCCATGCGCCAGCGTCACGCCTTCGGGCACGGGGGGCTGTGGTGGCCGCGAGTGGTCGATGCGCGAGGCGGCGTCGGGGATCAGGCCAAAACCGTACATCGCCTTCACCGGCAGCGGCAGGCGGACCACCGCGCCCTGCCCGTTCGCGGGTGGCAAGGAACGGATGTAGGCCACCAGCGCGGCCAGGTCGTCGTCGGTGAAGCGGTTGTAGTCCTCGCTGGGCATCACCATCAGGGCGCGGCCCTTCGGGTTCACGCCGTGGCGGATGCTGCGCACCCAGTCCACCGGCTGGTAGGCGCCCACCACGCCGCCGGGACCGGTGGTGATGTTCGGGCCGGCGATGGTCAGGCCGCCGTCGTCCACGAAGGTGCGGCCCGCGCCGTTGGCCCCATGGCAGTCGACGCAGCCGCGCGAGCTGAACAGGTAGCGCCCGCGTTCGACCGACGCCGCGTCGGTGCGGTAGGCCACCGGCTGCACCGGCACGTCCACCTGGCGCGCCATGCGGCGCTCGGCCAGGAACAGCCCAGTGGCCAGCGCCGCCGCCAGCAGCACAACCAGCGCGCCCAGGCCCAGCCCGAGCACGCGCAACCATCGCCGCTTCTTCGCCATCTCCGCCTCCTCGTGTGGGGTGGCGCGATTGCATGCGCGTTGCGGCGCGCCGTCAAGCACCCCGGCAGCCGTCGGCGCGCCGTCCGGTCGGCGGCGCCCCGCTCAGACCCGGCCCCCGTCCACCAGGATGCTGCGCCCCGTGATCCAGCGCGCGTCGTCCGAGCACAGGAACGCCACCGCACCGGCAATGTCCTGCGGCTCCGCCAGGCGACCGAGCGGGGTCAGCCGCGTTTCGCTCTCCAGGTAGTCGGCGGGCAGCCCGGCCGTCATGTCGGTGCGCGTGACCGCCGGCGCCACGGCGTTGACGCGGATGCCGCGCGCGCCCAGCTCGATCGCGCAACCGAGCGTCAGGCTGTCGACCGTGGCCTTGCTGGCCGAGTAGCTGACCGTCTGCGGCTCCGGCCGCACCGCCAGGCTGCTCGAGACATTGACGATGGCACCGCCCGAAGCCGGAAAGTGGTCCAGCGCCGCCTGCGTGCTGGCAAGCACGCTCCACGCGTTGGTGAGCAGCTGGTTCTGGAAGGACTGGCGGCTGATCCGGCCCACCGGCTCGCTCTCGAAGATGCCGGCGTTGTTGATCAGCGCATCGACGCGCCCGAAACGGGCCACCACCGCCCGCATGGCCGACTCGACCGCCGCCTCATCCGCCACGTCGGCCCGGAAGGCCTCGGCTTCGCCGCCCGCGGCCCGAATGGCCTGCACCGTCGCGTCGGCCGCCGAGCCGTTGCTGCGGTAGATCAAGGCCAGTTGCGCCCCGTCGGCCGCCAGCCGGCGCGCGATGGCCGCGCCGATGCCGCGCGAGCCACCCGTGACGATGGCGACTTTTCCAGACAACTTCATGTTCGCTTCCTTTCCACGATTGAGAGAGAAAGCCAACGATAGTCAGCGCCCCTCGGCGCGGGTAGTCCTCCCCAACGCGACACGTGGTTGCAGAAATGGAACGCCGTCAGGCGCCGCCACGGAATCGCTCTTCCAGAAAGTCGATCAGGGTGCGCACCGCGAAAGCCAGGCCGCGCCGGCTGGGGTAGATCGCATACACCGTGGACGCCGGTGGCTCCAGCGCGGGCAGCAGTTCAACCAAGGCGCCGGTGCGCAGCGCGTCGATGCAGGCCTCGCGCGGGATCTGGGCCACACCGGCGCCGCCCAACAGGGCTTCGCGCAAGGCCAGCAGGTTGTTGCTGACGAAGCGGGCCTGCGGCTGGTAGTTCAGCTCGTGCCCGTCGGGTCCGCGAAAGGCCCAGGGGCGAACGCTCTCGCCCTGCACCTGCGCGATCAATGGAAAGCCGCCGAGCTCGGCGATCGAGTGCGGCGCGCCGTGGCGCTCGACCAGGCTCCGGTGGCCCACCAGCACCATGCGCCCGGTGCCGATCGGCCGGGCCACGAGATCGGCCGCCGCCAGCGGCGCCGCCGACACCCGGATCGCCAGGTCGATGCGCTCGGCCAGCATGTCCACGTAGTGGTTCGACAGGTCCAGCGACACCGTGACCTTCGGGTACCGGCCCATGAACTCAGCCAGCCAGCCCGCCAGGAAAAGCTCGCCTTGCAGCAGCGAGGAACTCACGCGGATCAGGCCGCTCGGCTCGGCCTGCGCCTCGCTCACCGTGGCCCGCACGGCGTTCGCCTCGTCGGCGATCGCGCGGGCGTGCCGGCGGACGCGCTCGCCCACATCGGTGAGGTGAAAGGCGTGCGACGAGCGCTGCAACAGGCGCACGCCCAGCTCCTTCTCCAGCGCGGCGATGCGCCGGCTCAGGCGCGACTTCGGCACGCCCGTGCTGCGCTCGGCCGCCGAAAACCCGCCGGCGTCGGCCACGCGCAGAAACGCCATCAGGTCGTCGAGCCGGTCCATCCGTCTCAGCTGTCCTTGGCGGGCATCGGCTGCGCTCGCCAGCGGAAGAACATGGGGTAGACCTTCTCCACCACCGGTCCGTCGAAGTCCCAGGACACGCACTGGCCCAGGTGAGCGGGCGGGCGGCCGTCGCCGGTCGGCGCGAACGAGCCGGCGCGGGTCTGCATGGCCGCCGTCGCCAGGTTGTAGAGCAGCTCGCGCAGGTGGGTGCAGCCGTCGGTGTGGCCCAGGTGGCGCTGGATGGTCTGGCGCCAGCCCTTGCCCAGCACCTCGCCCACCATGCGCCGCATATTGGGCAGGATGCTCGGGCAAGGGCCGTGCGGAAAGGCGTCCATGGCGACGGCGATGTCGCGGATCACCATGTCTTCGCCATAGGTCACGCGGATGCGCATGTGGTGGATCGCCTCGTCGGCCGCCCAATGGCCCTCGCCGCGGATCTCGAAATCGAAGGGTTTGCTGTCGTGCAGCTCGCCTTCGATGTCCCACAGGCCGTCGTCGCGGCGAAAGCCCTGGTAGGTGACGCGGCGGGTGTGCATGGGCGTGCGCGGAGCGGGGGTGGGCAAAGGCAAGGCGGCTCTCCGGGTGCGGGAAAACCCGCAATTGTCGGGTCAACGGGCCGCACGCGCTGGCACACTGGTGTCTTGTCCCCCGAGGAGCGCGCCATGGCCCACGATCACCCGCACGACCATCCCCATGACCACGACCACCCGCACGACCACGGACACCCCCCCGAGGGCGCCCGCTGGAAGCACGATGGCGTGCGCGTGATCCCGGGCAACCAGCTCGACGGCAACGTGCCCTCCACCCCGGGCATGGACCGCAAGGCCGCCATCAACTTCGCGCGCGTGGGCGCGCAGAAGCTGTGGGCCGGCACCGTCACCATCCACCCCGATGCCAAGACCGGCGCCCACCACCACGGGCACCTGGAAAGCGTGATCTACGTCGTCAAGGGCCGCGCGCGCATGCGCTGGGGCGAGCACCTGGAGTTCACGGCCGAGGCCGGGCCGGGCGACTTCATCTACGTGCCGCCCTACGTGCCGCACCAGGAAATCAACGCCAGCCCCACCGAGGTGCTGGAGTGCGTGCTGTGCCGCAGCGACGGCCAGGCGGTGGCGGTCAACCTGGACATCGAACCGGTGGAGAAGCCACAGACGGTGCTGTGGGTCGACCCGACGCACCCCACCGGGGGGGTTTGAGCGCTCCTCAGGCGGCCGCGCCCCAGGCGCGCCACGCCCACCAGGCGGCGCCCCCCAGCAGCAGCGCCCACAGGGCGGCGATCGCGCACGCGCCCGCCCGGCTGCGCGGCCGCTGCCCGCCCTCGGCCGTCCAGCGCGCGGCCTGTGCCTGGGCGTCGGCGCGAACGTGCGGCGGCAGCCAGCGCAGCGCCAGCCAGATCAGCAGTGGCAGCAGCACCGCGTCGTCCAGCAGGCCCAGCACCGGGATCGCGTCGGGGATGAGGTCGATCGGGCTGAGCGCGTAGGCGACCACGACCAGCACCAGCGCCTGAACCCACCACGGGGTGTCCGGGTGGCGGCGCGCGAACCACAGGGTCATTGCGTCGGACCTGAGCCGGCGCGCCCAGGCCCTCAAGCGATCGACAGGGCCACCGGCCATGGCGGGAGGCGCCGGGCTCACTCGCCCTGAAAACCGCCCGCCCGCAGCGTCACCACCAGCGTGTCGCGCCAGCCGTGGCCGTCGGCCGGGTCGGGCTGGATGGGCGTGCTTTCGTGGATCACGCGCCGATCGTCCAGCAGCAGCAGCGACCAGGGGTCGCGCAGGGTGAAGCGCTGGCCGCTGGGCCCGTTGGCCTCGAACACCCGGCTCTCGCCGCCCTTGATGGCGTGGCGCTGCACCAGGAACACGGCCACCAGGTCCACGCCGTCGCGGTGCGCGCCCTCGGGCGTGGGGCGGCCGATGCCGTCGGTGGTGTCGATGCGGAAGGGGTGCGCCTCCACGTACCAGGGCCGCTCGCCACGCAGGGCGCTGGCCGCCGCCGCCAGGCGCCGCAGCAGCAGCGACCAGACGGGCGCGTTCACCATCGCGGCCTCCATGGGCTCGAACCAGCGCTGCATGCCGCCGTGCAGGGCGTTGTATTCCACCGGTTGCCAGTGCGCGCGGTGCGGCTCCAGCGCCACGCGCTCGCCGTCCACCACGAAGCAGCTGTGGCGGCGCTGGCGGTAGCGGCCGCCGTCCTTCAGGTAGGCGTCGGGGGCCAGCCGGTCCCAGTGCGGCTCCAGCGCGCGCAGATCGGCCAGCGGCACGCCGATCCAGGCGGCGCTGTCCTCGCCGCTGAGCAGGCCCACGCCGCGCTCGCGCAGGGCGGTGTCGATGGCGTTGGGGGAGAGGTAGGGGGGAGAGAACTCGGCGGCGCTCATCGGCTGCGGTTGGCTGCGGCAAAGGGAGCCGCGAGCATACGCCGGGTCGCCAAGGGTAAGCCCGCATCGGGGAATACCGGCGCCGATGGCCCAATGCCGCCATGACCGCCACCGCCGACCCCACCCCGCCCGAGGCGCCCCCGCCCAGCGACGCGCCGCGCGAGCCCTCGGTGTTCGAGCTGCCCATCGCCGACCTGCGCCCCGCCGACCCGCTGCGCTGGCTGCGCGCCGGCTGGACCGACTTCCTGCGCTGCCCCGGCATCGGCCTGTTCTATGGCGCCTGCTTCTTTGCCATGGGGCACGCGCTGCTGGCCGTGTTCCGCGCCGCGCCGGCGTACGTGCTCGCGCTGTCGGCGGGCTTCCTGCTGATGGGACCCTTCCTGTGCCTGGGCCTGTACGACGCCAGCCGCGCGCTGCAGCGCGGCGAGGCCCCGTCGCTGGGCCGCTCGCTGCGCGCCTGGTTGCCCACCAAGGGCACCATGGCGCTTTTCGCCGGCGTGCTGCTGGTGCTGGAGATGCTGTGGGGCCGCGCCTCGCTGGTGGTGTTCGCGGTCAGCTTCACCACCCTGCCGGACACGCAGAACCTCATCGGCCAGATGCTGCGCGGGCAGCACCTGGAGTTCCTCATCACCTGGACGCTGGTGGGTGCCCTGTTCGCGGGGCTGATCTTCGTCACCAGCGTGGTGAGCATTCCCATGATCCTGGACCGCGGCACCGACGCCATCTCGGCCGGCCTCACCAGCATCCGCGCCTGCCTGCAGAACCCGGGCGTGATGCTGTTCTGGGGCCTGCTGATCAGCGCCACGGTGGCGCTGTCGATGCTGCCGTGGTTCCTTGGCCTGCTCGTGAGTGGCCCGGTGATCGGGCACGCCAGCTGGCACGCCTACCGCGCCACGGTGGCGCCGGACGAAGCGCGCGGGCGGGCGCCCTAGTCAGGCGCCGTGCTGAGGCCGGCGGCGCTCACGCCGCCCGGCGGCCGCACCCAGCAGGGCCGGCTCCACCAGGCCCTCAAACAAGGGCTGCAACTTCATGACGCGGTCCATGGCGGCCCGCTCTTCCAGGCCGCGGCACAGCCACTGCAGCAGGTCCGGGCGCATGAACCACAGGGCGCGGGCCGATTCGGCCACCAGCAGGCGGTGGCGCAGCTGCTCGGCCTCCCATCCGCCTTCTTCGCCGACCAGCGCCAGCATGGCCTTGCGCACGCGCGCCAGGCGGTAGGGGTCGTCGTCGTGGCGGTTCTCGCCCTGCAGCCGCTGGGCCACGGTATCGAAGAGCGTCGAGAGGAACTGCTTCATGCCTGGACGGGTGCGGTTTCTGTCTGTGGTTGTGGGCACAACGGCGGGCGGCGCCCGCCATTCCAGCACAAAACGGCCATTTTGTAACTGTTCTTGTCAGCCCTCGCCGCGCCACAGGCGCGCGAGCAGCCACCATGAGATGAGCGTGTTCGTCAGCGCCAGCAGCCCGAGCATGAGGCGCAGGCCGGCCGGCGGTTCGTGGAGCTGGATGAACAGCACCAAGGCGCTGGACAGCGCCTGAAAACCCAGCATGAGCCAGAACAGGCCCTTGCGCGGCTGCCACAGCCGGCGAAAGGCGTCGGTGAGGGACGGCATGCCGCTCATTGTGCCCGGGCGGGCTCGGTGCGCTCGAGCTCACGCTCCTGCAGCCAGCGCCACATCACCTTGCCGCTGCCGCTCTTGGGCAGGGCGTCGGCGAACGCCACCTCGCGCGGGCACTTGTAGGCGGCCATGTGCTCCCGGCACCAGGCCAGGATGTCGGCCTCGCTGGTCTTGCCCCGGGCGTCGGCGCGCAGCACCACCACGGCCTTCACGCTTTCGCCACGGTAGGCGTCGCGCGTGGCGATGACGCAGGCCTCGGCGATGGCGGGGTGCTTGAACATCAGCGCCTCGACCTCGGCCGGCCAGACCTTGAAACCGCTCGCGTTGATCATGCGTTTGAGGCGGTCGGTGAGGAAGAAGTAGCCGTCCTCGTCGATGCGGCCCAGGTCGCCCGAGCGGAAGAAGCGCTTGCCCTCGATCTCGATGAACGCCGCGGCCGTGGCCTCGGGGCGTTTCCAGTAGCCGTCGAACACCATGGGGCCATGGATCACGATCTCGCCGGCCTCGCCCACCGGCAGTTCGCGCAAGGTGTCGGGGTCGACGACGCGGGCGTCGCAGCTCATGAAAGGAATGCCCAGGCACTGCTGCTTGGGGTCGTCCGGCGGGTTGCTGTGCGAGGGCGCGGCGGTTTCGGTGAGCCCGTAACCTTCCGCGTAGCGCAGGCCGAACAGCTCCAGCAGCCGCTGCGCCACGGCCTGCGGCATGGCCGCGCCGCCGCCGCCGATGTAGACCAGGCTGGACAGGTCGTAGCGCTCGAAGCTGGGGCTGGCGAGCAGGTCGATCACCATGGTCGGGATGTTGGTCCAGTGCGTGACGCGCCAGCGCGAGATCAGCCGCCCCGCCAACTCGCGGTCCCAGCGCGGCATGAGCACGATGGTGGCGCCACCGTAGATCGCCGTGTGCATGCCCGACACCATGCCGGTGATGTGGAACAGCGGCACCACCAGCAGCGACACGGCCTCCGCCGTGCTGTTGCCCCACAGGGCGCCAGCGACCGCGTTGTGCATGAGCGTGCGGTGCGGGTGCATGCAGCCCTTGGGCAGGCCGGTGGTGCCGCTGGTGTAGGGCAGCACGGCCAGGTCGTCGGGGCCGCGGTTGTGCTCGGGCAGCGGCGCGGTGCTGGACAGCGCCTCGGCCCAGGTGGCCACGCTGCCGCCCGCCAGCGCGGGGCGTTCGTGGCGCGCGCCCAGCCAGGCCTGCCAGGCGGGCGGGACTTCCGCCGCCGGGCCGATGGCGTCGGCGTAGTGCGTCACCACCAGGTGGCGCAGCCGCTGCGCCTCGGGCAGGCCGGCGTCGGCCTTGAGCAGTTCGCCGGCGAGATCGGCCGCGCAGAGGGCCACGCGCGCGTCGGGATCGGTGATGTAGTGCCCGAGCTCATCGGCCTTGTTCATGGGGTTGACCGGCACCACCACGGCATTGGCGCGCAGCACCGCATAACAGGCCACCACCCACTGCGGGCAGTTCTGCATGAACAGCAGCACGCGGTCGCCGTCGCGCACGCCTTGCGCGCGCAGGTGCGCGGCCAGGCGCTCGGCCTGGGCCAGCAGCTCGGCGTAGGAGGTACTGAGATCGAAGAAGACCAGGGCAGGCTTGTCCGGGTAGCGCCGAGCGCTGACCACGAGGTTGTCCCACAAGGAGGTCCGGGGTGTCCGAATGGCGTAGGGCAAACGGCGGGGCCAGACGCGGTGGTGCGCCCGCGCCGGTGGTTCCTGTGGGCTCATCTCCGCGGGTCTCCGGTTGTCGTCTGTCGTGGCACGAATTCTGCGTCGCCCTCCCGGGGGCGCAATCGTGCGGATTGTTCAATAAAGCATCGGCATGGCGCTCCCACGTAAACCCCGATCCCCGGTGCAAAAAGCGGGGTCTACATTGGCCCGCTTGCGGCTGGGCACCGAAGAGGTGCCTGTCCGTTCGTGTTCGACAACTGACACTGACTACGGAGTACCCGATGAATCTCAAGGCCCTGAAGCTGACCGCCCTGACCCTGGGCACCACGGCCGCGCTGCTCGCCCTGCCGGCGCATGCGGGCAAGGACCTGGACGCGGTCAAGAAGCGCGGCGAACTCAACTGCGGCGTCAACACCGGCCTTCCCGGCTTCTCGGCGGCCGACAGCCAGGGCAAGTGGAGCGGCATGGACGTGGACGTGTGCCGCTCGGTCGCCGCCGCCATCCTGGGCAACCCCGACAAGGTGCGCTACGTGCCGCTGACGGCGCAGCAGCGCTTCACCGCCCTGCAGTCCGGCGAGATCGACCTGCTGGCCCGCAACACCACCTGGACGCTCACGCGCGACGCCTCCCTCGGCCTCACCTTCGTCGGCGTCAACTTCTACGACGGCCAGGGCTTCATGGTGCCCAAGAAGCTCAACGTCAAGAGCGCCAAGCAGCTCAAGGGCGCCACGGTCTGCGTGCAGTCGGGCACCACCACCGAACTCAACCTCACCGACTACTCGCGCGCCAACAACCTGGGCATCAAGCCCGTGGTGTTCGAAAAGCTCGAGGCCGCGCTGGCCGCCTACGCCTCGGGTCGCTGCCAGGCCTACACCACCGATTCCTCGGGCCTGGCCTCCTCGCGCGCCAAGGACATGGCCAAGCCCGATGACCACGTCATCCTGCCCGAGCTGATTTCCAAGGAGCCCCTGGGCCCGGCCGTGCGCCGGGGCGACGACGAGTTCGCCGCGATCGTCAAGTGGGTGGGCTTCGCGCTCATCGAGGCCGAGGAGTACGGCATCACCCAGGCCAACGCCGACGAACTCAAGAAATCCAGCACCAACCCTTCCGTGATGCGCCTGCTCGGCATGGGCAACGAAGACACCGGCAAGCTGCTGGGCCTGGACAAGGAATGGGCCTACCGCGCCATCAAGGCCGTGGGCAACTACGGCGAGCAGTTCGAGCACCACGTCGGTCCCAAGACCGCCATCGGCCTGCCGCGCGGCATCAACAACCTCTGGACCAAGGGCGGGGTGCTGTACGCCCCTCCGATCCGCTGAACCACGCCGGGCCACCACCGTGGCCCGGCCTTTGTCCGGCCCGCAGCGATACCCGTCGCTGCGGGCGTTCTTCGTTCCTGTCATTTCTTCGTCGCGAGGTCGCCGTTGACCACCCCCGCATCCCCCCCACCCCCGTCCCGGCGCTGGTCGCTCAACAGCCGGGCCACGCGCGGCGTGCTGTACCAGTTGCTCGCCCTGGCCCTGCTGGGCCTGGGCCTGTGGTACCTGGCGCACAACACCCAGGTCAACATGCAGGCGCGCGGCATCCAGAGCGGCTTTGACTTCCTGGGCGCCAGCGCCGGTTTCGACATCGGCGAAACCCTCATCCAGTACGACCCGAGTCAGAGCTACGGCAAGGCCATCTGGGTCGGCGTGCTCAACACCGTCAAGGTCGCCCTGGCGGGCATCGTCCTCACCACCCTGCTCGGCGTCGCCCTGGGCGTGGGGCGCTTCTCGCGCAATGCCCTGGTGCGCGGCCTGTGCTACGGCTATGTCGAGCTCTTCCGCAATGTGCCGCTGCTGCTGCAGTTGCTGATGTGGTACCTGGTCTTCATCGAGCTGCTGCCCGCCTCGAACGAGGCCATGTCGATGGCCGGCCTCGTCTACCTCAGCAAGGGGGGCCTGTCGGTCCCCTGGCCCACGGCCGGCGTGGGCGCGGTGATCGCCGGCCTGGCCGTGGGCGCCGTGGCCGGCGTGCTGTGGCGCCAGCGCGTGCAGCGGCGCTTCGAGGCCACCGGCCAGGACGGCGACCGCCTCTGGGTGCCGCTGGTCCTGCTGCTGGTGTGCGCCGTGCTGGGCTGGGTGGTGGCCGGCATGCCGCGCGAGTGGAGCGTGCCCGAGCAGCTGCCCTTCATGGTCGACGGCGGCCTGGCCCTCACGCCCGAGTTCCTCGCGCTGCTCATCGGCCTGACCACCTACACCGCGGCCTTCGTGGCCGAGGTGGTGCGCGGCGGCATCCAGTCGGTGAGCCGCGGCCAGGACGAGGCCGCCTCCGCGCTGGGCCTGAGCCCGCGGCAGAAGATGAAGCTCGTGGTGCTGCCCCAGGCCATGCGCGTGATCATTCCGCCACTGACCAACCAGTACCTCAACCTCACCAAGAACTCCTCGCTCGCGGTGGTGGTGGGCTACCCCGATGTGGTCTCCATCGCCAACACCACCATCAACCAGAGCGGCCGCGCGGTGGAGTGCATCGCCATCATCATGCTGGTCTACCTCAGCACCTCGCTCACCACCTCGCTGCTGATGAACTGGTACAACCGCCGCATGGCGATCAAGGAGCGTTGATCGCCATGGGCACGCAGTTCCAACCCATCGCGCCCCGGCCCTCGCCGGTGCGCCAGTCCGGCCCCCTGGTGTGGGCGCGCCGCAACCTCTTCGCCGACTGGAAATCCAGCCTGTTCACGCTGATCATCGGCGTGGTGCTGGTGTGGGCGCTGCCCAGGCTCTGGCAATGGGTGATCGCCGGCGCCGTGTTCCAGCCCGATCCCAACGCCTGCCAGGCCGCGCGCGGCGTCGGCGCCTGCTGGGGCGTCATCGCCGAGAAGTACCGCGTCATCCTGTTCGGTCGCTACCCCTACGACGAGCAGTGGCGCCCCCTGGTGGCCACGCTGCTGATGGTGGCCACGGTCGTGGTCAGTTGCATGCGCGTCTTCTGGACGCGCTGGCTGGCGCTGGTCTGGGTCGCCTCCCTGGCCGGCTTCTTCGTGCTCATGGGCGGCGGCGTGCCGGGCCTGTCCAAGGTGCGCACCGAGCTCTGGGGTGGCCTGCCGCTCACGCTCATGCTGGCCGTGCTGTCGCTGTTCCTGGCGTTCCCGCTCGCGGTGCTGGTGGCCCTGGGCCGGCGCGCCAGGCTGCCCGCCATCCGCACCATCAGCGTGCTCTATGTCGAACTGGTGCGCGGCGTGCCGCTGATCTCGGTGCTGTTCATGGCCTCGTTCATGTTCCCGCTGTTCGTGCCCCAGGGTGTCACTGTCGACGTGCTGGTGCGCGTGGTCGCGGGCCTGACCCTGTTCATCGCAGCCTACATGGCCGAAACCGTGCGCGGGGGCCTGCAGGCCGTGCCCAAGGGCCAGTTCGAGGCGGCCGACTCGCTGGGCCTGGGCTACTGGCAGGCGCAGCGGCTCATCGTGCTGCCGCAGGCCCTGTCCATGGTGGTCCCCAGCATCATGAACACCTTCATCTCGCTGTTCAAGGACACCTCGCTGGTGACGATCGTCTCGCTCTACGAGCTCACCGGCGCGCTCGCGCTGGCCCTGAACTCCGACGTGCAGTGGCGCCCGTTCAAGCTCGAGGCCTATTTCTTCATCACGCTCATCTATTTCTCCGGCTGCTTCGCCATGTCGCGCTACAGCCTGTGGGTCGAAAAGCAGCTTGCCGCCAGCAAGGCGCGCTGAAAGCACAACATGCCAGAACAATCCCCCGCCATCATCCGGTTCGACAAGGTCAACAAGTGGTACGGCAACGACTTCCACGTGCTGCGCGACATCGACCTGTCCGTCGCCAAAGGCGAGCGCATCGTGATCTGCGGCCCGTCGGGCTCGGGCAAGTCCACGCTGATCCGCTGCATCAATCGTCTGGAGGAACACCAGCAGGGCGTCATCGAGGTCGACGGCGTCGAGCTGCGGGACGACATCAAGGCCATCGACCAGGTGCGCAAGAACGTGGGCATGGTCTTTCAGCAGTTCAACCTGTTCCCCCACCTCACGGTGCTGGAGAACCTCACCCTCTCGCCCATGTGGGTGGGCAAGCTGCCCAAGAAAGAGGCCGAGGAACGCGCCATGCAGCAGTTGAAGCGCGTGCGCATCGCCGAGCAGGCCGGCAAGTACCCGCTGCAGCTGTCGGGCGGCCAGCAGCAGCGCGTGGCCATCGCGCGCGCGCTGTGCCTCACGCCCAAGATCATGCTGTTCGATGAGCCCACCTCCGCGCTCGACCCGGAGATGATCAAGGAGGTGCTGGACGTGATGATCGAACTCGCCAACATGGGCATCACCATGCTGTGCGTGACCCACGAGATGGGCTTTGCCAAGGCGGTGGCCGACCGCGTGATCTTCATGGACCAGGGCCAGATCGTCGAACAGAACACCCCCGAGGCGTTCTTCAACAACCCGCAGAACGAGCGCAGCAAGGACTTCCTGTCCAAGATCCTCGGGCATTGACTTGAGGCGGTCATCGCGCGCTGGGAGAATGCGCGCGATCAGAGGCCCGCACCGAGCGGGCCCGGCAAGGAGACCGCCATGCAGCTGCCCGCCCCACCCGCCGCCCGGCGCCTGACCTGGCTGCGCTGGAGCTGCACCACCGCCCTGGGCCTGTCGATGTGGTGCGCGGGCGCCGCCCTGGCCTTCGACCTGCAGGGCCACCGCGGTGCGCGCGCCCTCGCCCCCGAGAACACGCTCAGCGGCTTCCAGCGCGCGCTCGCCATCGGCGTGAGCACGCTGGAGTTGGACGTGGTGCTGAGCGCCGAGGGCGTGCCCATCGTCTCGCACGACACCGCGGCCAACCCCGACATCACCCGCGACCCGTCCGGGCGCTGGCTGCAGTCGCGCGGCCAACCCTTCCACCAGCTCACGCTGGCGCAGATCGGCGAGCTCGACGTGGGCCGCATCAACCCCGCGAGCCGCTACGCGCGTGACTTCGCGCAGCAGCAAGCAGTGGACGGCGAACGCATCCCCACGCTGGCCGCTGTGTTCGAGCAGGTCAAGCGCCTGCGCGCCGACCACGTGCGCTTCAACATCGAGCTCAAGCGCAACCCCGAGCGCGCGCACGAGTCGCCCGAGCCCGAGGCCTTCGTGCGCGCCGTGCTCGAGGTGGTCCGGACCGAAGGCATGGCCTCGCGCACCAGCCTGCAGAGCTTCGACTGGGGCCTGCTCAAGATCGCCCAGCGCCTGGCGCCCGAGCTGCCACTGGCCTTCCTGAGCGCGCAGCGGCCCCGCTTCAACACCCTGCACAGCGGCACCTGGAGCGCCGGCCTGCGCGAGGCCGACTTCAAGGACGCGCCGGCGCTGCTCGCCGCCGCCGGGGCGCGCTTGTGGTCGCCCCATTTCAACGACCTCAACCGCACGCTGATCGAGCGCGCGCGCGAGGAAGGCCTGCGCGTGATCCCCTGGACCGTGAACGAGTGGCCCGACATGGAGCGCCTGATCGACTGGGGCGTCGACGGCCTCATCACCGACCACCCCGACCGGCTGCGGGCCGTGATGGAGCAGCGCGGCATGACCCTGCCGCCGCCGGTGGCGCCCATGGTGGCGCGGCAGAATTGAGCGCCATGCGCCCCCCTTCCCTGCTCCAACCCGTGGCCGATGCCCTCGCCGGCCTGCGCGAGGGCTCGCTCTCGCCCGCCCAGGCCAGCGAGCGCCTGCGCGCGCAGCACGACCTGTTCGCTGCCCTGCCCCCGCGTTTCGCCGAGGTGCTGGGCAATCTGCTGGACCGCCTCGAATCCAGCGCGCTGTTCGATGGCGAAAGCTGCTCGTTCAGCTCGCGCGAGCTGCACGACAGCCTGCAGTACTGGATCGACAAGGCCCAGGCGCAGCTGGCGAACGCCTGAACCGAGCCGGGGAACTTCCCGCCCGCCCCGCGGCTCATTCCCGCGCGCTCGCACACGCCTGGCGCCCCCCGGACACCCGAAAGAACGAACACCATGCCCGCCACGAACCGTCGACAACTGCTGTTGGCCAGCGCCGCCCTGGCCCTGCCCCTCGGGGCCCTGGCCCAGGCCAAATCCCCCCTGCCCCCGCTGCAGGTCTGGAAGGACCCCAACTGCGGCTGCTGCAAGGACTGGGTGAGCTACCTGCAGGCCGACGGCTTCACCGTCCAGGTCTACGACAGCGGCAACACCGCCGTGCGCCGCCGCCTGGGCCTGCCCGAACGCTACGGCTCCTGCCACACCGCCTTGATCGGCGGCTATGTCGTCGAAGGCCATGTGAACGCGCGCGAAATCCGCCGCCTGCTGGCCGACAAGCCCCAGGCCCTGGGCCTGGCCGTGCCCGGCATGCCGGTGGGCAGCCCCGGCATGGACGGCCCCGACTACGGCGGCCGCCAGGACCCCTACGACGTGCTGCTGGTGCAGCGCGACGGCACGGCGCGGATCTACCAGTCCTATTTCAAGCGCAGCTGAGCCCCCGAAGGGGCGCCCGCCCCCTGGGCGCCCGACGCCGAGGGCATTTGATCTGGGTCAAACCCGGCGCCGGAAAATGCACCGGGCCCCGAGGCCGTACTACATATCGGCGAGGTAATGCCGATAGCGCATGGGTGAGGCGGCCGACCACAGCGCCGCCCCTCCCCCCAACCACCATCTCATGCGCGCCAACCTGCCCGTCTCCCAACAGGAATACGTCATCCCCGATGGCGTCACCCTGGTCTCCACCACCGATCTGCAGAGCCACATCACCTACTGCAACCCGGCATTCGTCGCGGTCAGCGGTTTCAGCCGCGAGGAGCTGATGGGCCAGCCGCACAACATCGTGCGGCACCCCGACATGCCCCCCGAGGCCTTTCGCGACATGTGGGAGACGCTGCGCTCGGGCCAGCCCTGGTCGGCGCCGGTGAAAAACCGCCGCAAGAACGGCGACCACTACTGGGTGATGGCCAACGCCACCCCCGTGGTGCAGAACGGGCGCACCGTGGGCTACATGTCCGTGCGCACCAAGCCCACGCGCGAGCAGGTGCAGGCGGCCGAGGCCCTGTACGCCCGCCTGCGCGCCGAGCGCGACCAGGGCCAGGACCGGTTGAGCCTGCGGCGCGGCCAGGTGGTGCAGAAAGGCCTGTCCGGCCTGCTGCGGCGCGCGCTGCGGCCCAGCCTGGGCCGCGCCATCGGCGGTGTCTGCGTGGCACTGGCCGTGGCCGGTGTGCTGGTCGGCGAGATCGGCGCCCGCCTGGGCCTGGTGGCCCACCTCGTCATGGCCCTGCCCCTGCTGGCGCTCGCCCTGCTCGCCGCCTGGGCGCTGCGGCGCCAGACCGTGCAGCCGCTGGCGCAGGCCGTTCGCTTCGCCAACACCATGGCCGCGGGCGACCTCACCTCGCGCCTGGCCCTTCGCGGCCCGGCCGAATTCGGCGACCTCGCCGTGGCACTGAACCAGCTCAACGTCAACCTGCAAGCGGTGGTGGCCGACGTGCGCCATGAAATCGAGGGCGTGCAGGTCGCCAGCCACCAGATCTCCAGCGGCAACCACGACCTGTCCTCGCGCACCGAGGCGCAGGCCGGCAACCTGCAGCAGACGGCGGCGTCCATGGAGCAGATGAACAGCACCGTGGCCCAGAGCGCCAGCACCGCGCAGGAAGCGGCCCAGCTCGCGCAGCGCGCGGCCGCGGTGGCGCGCGAAGGCAACAGCGCCATGTCGCAGGTGGTCACCACCATGGCCGAGATCAGCCGCGGCTCGGCGCGCATCGGCGAGATCATCCAGGTCATCGACGGCATCTCGTTCCAGACCAACATCCTCGCGCTCAACGCGGCGGTGGAGGCCGCGCGCGCCGGCGAACAGGGCCGCGGCTTCGCCGTGGTGGCCGGCGAGGTGCGCCACCTCGCGCAGCGCACGCTGGACGCGGCCAAGGAAATCAAGGCCCTGATCGAGGATTCGGCCGACCAGGTGCGCCGCGGCAGCGAACTGGTGCACGGCACCGGCCAGACCATGACCCAGGTGGTGGGCGCGGTGGAGCAGGTCAACGCGCTCATCGGCGACATCACGCACGCCACGCGCGAGCAGTCCAGCGGCATCGCGCAGATCAACCAGGCCGTGGGCCAGCTCGACTCGGTGACGCAGCAGAACGCTGCCATGGTGGAGCAGCTCGCCGCGGCCGCGAGTTCGCTGCAGTCGCAGGCGGAGGTCATGCACCAGGCGGTGCAGGTGTTCCGCCTGCAGCCGCGCGGCAGCGCCGCGGACTGAGGGCCGGGCGGCCGGTGACTCTCCCTCATACCCCGGCCTTCTTACCCCGTCCCTCTCGACCCGCCTTTCTCGACCCGGCCTCGCGCGCCAGCCTCTCGCGCTGACCGACCCGCGCGGGCCGCCTGGCGCAGGCATTTCGCGCCGCAGCGGCGGCGTTTCACGGCGCGCCCGCGCCGTTTCGTCTCAGCCCCGTGGCGCACGCGGGGCCGGCGGCCGACAGTGCGGTCTCCCCGCCCACCGGAGACCGCCATGCAGCTCACCCCCGTCATCGCCATCCACCTCAGCGCCGCGCTCGCGGCCCTGGCCATCGGGCCGGTGGCGCTGTGGGCGCGCCGCACCGGCCACCCGCGCGCGGTGCTGCACCGCGCGGCCGGCTACGCCTGGGTCACGCTGATGCTCATGGTCGCCGTCACCGCCGTGTTCATCCGCGATTTCCGCCTGCCCAACGTCGCCGGCTACACGCCCATCCACCTGCTGGTGCCCATCACCCTGGGCACGCTGGCCCTGGCCTTCTGGCACCTGCGGCAGGGGCGCATCCGCTCGCACCGGCTGACCATGATCGCGCTGTACCTCAGCGCCTGCATCGTCACCGGCGCCCTCACGCTGCTGCCCAGCCGCTACCTGGGCCAATTGGTCTGGGGCCAGTGGCTCGGACTGCTTTGACCTTCACCCCTCCCCCCACCCACCGGAGCAACCGCCATGAACACCCTCTCGATCGACAAGGACCTCGAACGCACCGCGCGCCGACGCGTCGCCGCCCGCATGGGCTGGACCCTGCACGCCCTGGTGTTTCTCGCCGTCAACGCCGGCCTGGTCTACCTCTCGCTGCGCAGCGGGCGCGATTGGGCCGTCTACCCCGTCCTGGGCTGGGGCCTGGGCCTGCTGATCCACGGCCTGGCCGTGTGGGTGCGCCTGGGCGGCGGCGGCCTGTACGAGCACTGGATGGACCGGGAACGCGAACGCCTGCAGCGCGACCGCGGCCAGCGCCCCTGAACGGCGGCCCGGCATACTGCGCCCATGGCCGCTTTCAACCCCCGCACCGTGGCGCGCCGCGTATTGATCGCCGCGGTGTTCAACACCGTGCTGGCACTGGCCATCAGCGCCATCAAGGGCGACCACTTCGCCCCCACCCTGCTGTACTCGCAACTCATCGGGCTGTGCATCTGGGCCGGCATCGACGGCGGGCGCTACCTGCTCTCGCCCCAGGGCTGGCCCGGCGTGCGGCCGATGGCGGTGCTGGTCGTGGTGGCCGTGTTCGCGGGCTACGGGCTGGGCCTGACGCTGGGCAACCTCTTGCTCGGCCGGCCCTTGCTGGCCAGCGCGAGCAACCTGCCGGGCGCCACCGTCGGCTTCCTGCTCATGTCGCTGGCCCTCGGCGCCTTCGGCGCCTACTACTTCAGCAGCCGCGAGATGCTGGCCATGGCCCGCCTGGCGCAAGAAGAGGCCCAGCGCCAGGCCAGCGAGGCGCGGCTGCGCCTGCTGGAGTCGCAGCTGGAGCCGCACATGCTGTTCAACACCCTGGCCAACCTGCGCGCCCTCATCGCCACCGACCCACCGCGCGCCATCGACATGCTGGACCGGCTCAACCACTTCCTGCGCGCCACGCTCGCGGCCTCGCGCAGCGACGCGCGCGGCGGCCAGCACACCCTGAGCGACGAATTCGCCCGGCTGGACGACTACCTCAGCCTCATGAGCATGCGCATGGGCCCACGCCTGCGCGTGCGCCTGGAGCTGCCCGAGGCCCTGGCACCGCTGCCCGTGCCGGCGCTGCTGCTGCAGCCGCTGGTGGAAAACGCCATCCGCCACGGCCTGGAGCCCAGCGCGCGCGGCGGCGAGCTGCGCGTGGCCGCGCAACGCGAGGGCGGCACCCTGTGCCTGAGCGTGAGCGACGACGGCGTGGGCAGCGAGGCCCCGGCACTCGCGGGCTTCGGCCTGACGCAAGTGCGCGAGCGCCTGCAGGCCCTGCACGGCGCGGCCGCGCGCCTGGAGTGGCACAGCGCGCCGGGCCAGGGCACGCAGGCGCGGCTGTTCCTTCCCCTGCCCGACGCCACCCCATGAACGCCACCGCCCTCATCGCCGAAGACGAACCTCTGCTCGCGCAAGCCCTGCAAGCCGAATTGGCGCGCGCCTGGCCGGGGCTTCGGGTGCTCGCCAGCGTGGGCGACGGCCACAGCGCCGTGCAGCAGGCCCTGGCGCTGCGCCCCGACGTGCTGTTCCTGGACATCCGCATGCCCGCCCTGAGCGGCCTGGACGCCGCCGCCACCCTGGCCGACGACTGGCCCGCCGAGCAGCCGCTGCCCGCGCTGGTGTTCGTGACCGCGCACGACGAGTTCGCGGTGCAGGCCTTCGAGGCCCAGGCCCTGGACTACCTGCTCAAGCCCGTGCAGGCCGAGCGGCTGCAGCGCACCGTGGCGCGTGTGCAGGCCGCGCTGCGCGCGCGCGGCGCCAGCGCCGCGCCCGACTGGGCCGGGCTGCGCGCGCTGCTGGGCGGTGCGCCCTCGTCCGCGCCGCGCCTGCGCCACCTCATGGCCAGCGTGGGCGCGGCGGTGCAGCGGGTCGCCATCGACGAGGTACTGGCCTTCGAAGCGGCCGACAAGTACGTGCGGGTGCTGGCGGGCGGGCGGGAGTTCCTGATCCGCACGCCGCTGAAGGAGCTGCTGCCGCAGCTCGACCCCGAGGTGTTCTGGCAAATCCACCGCGGCACCGTGGTGCGGGCGGACGCCATCGATCGCGTCACCCGCGACGAGGCGGGCAAATGGCGGCTGACGCTGCGTGGCCTGGACGAGGCCTTCGTGGTCAGCCGCCTCTACGCCGACCGCTTCCGCGCGATGTGAAGCGGTGGCGGGACGGGACGCGTCTCAGTCGTCCCAGCCGCCGCGGCGGCCGTCGCGGTAGCCGTGCTGGTAGCCGCGTTGGTAGCCGTGCTTGCGCCAGTGCTTGGGCGGGCGGTCGTAGCGCCACTGCGGGGGATAGGCGTACACCGGGTAGGACTGCACCACCACCGGTCGCGGGTGCACGATCACGGGGCGCGGGTAGACCACCACCGGCCGGGGGTCGTACACCGGATAGCCGTAGGACGGGTAGCCATAGACCACGGGGGGCGCGTTGGACACCCCCACACTCACGCCGGGTGAGTTGACGCCAATGGACCAATAGACGTTGTCGCGGGCCTGGGCCTGCGTGGCGGTGCCCGACAGGGCCCAGGCGCCAGCGGCCAGCGTGAGCAGGACCAGACCGCGCGTCGCGCGGTGGCGGGGGCTGAGAGACACGGTATTCATGGGGAGACTCCGGAGCGACGGCGGTTTGCCGCCTTCGAATTACAGACAATCCCGGGACCGGGCGCACCCTACGCGCGGTCAAAGCTGTAGCAAGGCGTAAATGGCGAACGATCTTTACATTCCCCCCGAGGCCCAGGCCCTGCTCGACCACTGGTGCGGCGACGGCCTGGCCCGCGGCTGGCCCAGCGGGTCGCGCGACCAGCTGTGGTTCGGGTTCAACCCCGAGCAGGACGAGGCGCTGCGGCGCCACTACGGCGCCCTGGTGGAGCAGGCCCTGGCCGGCGGCCTGACCGATTGGTCCGCCACGCCGCTGGGCCGCCTGGCCCTGGTGCTGCTGCTGGACCAGCTGACGCGCAACCTGTTCCGGCGCCAGCCGCGCGCCTTCGCCGGCGACCCGCGCGCCCAGGCCCTCACGCTGGAGGCCATCGCCACGGGAGAAGACGAAGGCCTGCCCGTGGTGGGCCGGGTGTTCCTCTACATGCCGCTGCTGCACGCCGAGTCGCTGGCGTTGCAGGACGAGGCCGTGCGCCGCTTTGAGCGCCTGCGTGAACAGGCGCCGGCCTTCTGCCACGCCGAGTTGGACGACAACCTGCGCTACGCACGGCTGCACCGGGACATCGTGGCGCGCTTCGGGCGGTTTCCGCACCGCAACGAGGCCCTGGGCCGCGACAGCACCGCCGAAGAGCGCGCGTTCCTGACGGACGGTCCGCGCTTCGGGCAGTAGGCGTCACGCCGGCGCCACCGACACGACACGCGGACGTCATGTCCGCTGCCTACAACCTCGTGCTTTGTTCTGACTTGCACGAGGAGATTCGATGACACGCGCCAATCGCCGGCCCGCCCCGGGCCGTTTCGCCGCCGCCCTGGTCGCCACCGCCGCGCTCGCGGCCTGCGGAGGCGGCGGCGATGGCCAGCCCAGCGGCCCGGTGTCGCAGCCCCTGAGCGTCCAGCTCGAGAAGATCGGCGGCTACGCCACCGGCCAGTTCGGCGTGTCGGCGGCGGAGATTCCCGCCTACGACGCGGCCAGCCGGCGCCTGTTCGTGGTGAACGCCCAGGCCGGCAAGGTGGACGTGCTGGACCTGCGCGTGCCCGCCCAGCCGGTGAAGATTGGGGAGATCGACGCCGCCACCTCACTCGCGCTGCCGGGCGCCAACATCAACAGCGTGGCCGTGCACGACGGCCTGGTGGCCGTGGCCGTGCAGGCCGCCACCAAGACCGACCCGGGCCGGGTGGCCCTGTACCGCGCCAGCGACCTTGTCCTGCTCGGCTCGGCCAGCGTGGGCGCGCAGCCCGACATGATCAGCTTCACGCCCGATGGCAAGACCGTGCTGCTGGCCAACGAAGGCGAGCCCAGCGACGACTACCAGATCGACCCCGAGGGCAGCGTCAGCGTGGTCGACGTCAGCCAACCGGCCGCGCCCGTGGTGCGCACCGCCGGCTTTGGCGCCTTCGTCGGCCAGGAGGCCACGCTGCGCGCGCAGGGCGTGCGCCTCTATGGCCCGAACGCCAACGCGGCGCAGGACCTCGAGCCGGAGTACATCGCCGTCTCGGCCGACGGCGCCACCGCCTGGGTGACGCTGCAGGAGAACAACGCCCTGGCCAAGATCGACGTCGCCAGCGCCACGGTCACCGCCCTGCTGCCGCTGGGTTTCAAAGACCACGGCGCGCCCGGCAACGAGCTGGACGCCTCCGACAACGACGGCCGAATCAACATCCGCGGCCTGCCCGGCGTGCGCGGCCTGTACCTGCCCGACGCCATGGGTGCCTACACGGCCGACGGCCAGACCTACCTCGTCACCGCCAACGAGGGCGACGCGCGCGCCTGGGGCGAAGACAACAGCGCCTATTGGGCCGGCGACGCCAGTCAGGGTTTCGTCGAGGAGTTCCGCGTCAAGCACCTGATCAACAAGAGCGGCTGGGCCGGGCGCGCGGGCGATGACCTGCCGCCGCAGCTCGGCGCCATGGCCGCGGGCGGCCTGCTCAACCCGGCCACCTTCGGCTACTGCGGCGCCGTCGCGGGCGATCCCATGGGCTGCCGCGCCGACGACGTGCTCGGCCGCCTCAACATCACCTGGACCATGGGTTACCGCACCAACCCCGACGGCTCGCCCATGATGTTCGACGCCACGGGCACCGCCAACCCGGCCGGCAACCGCCTGATGTACGACCAGCTCTACAGCTACGGCGCCCGCTCCTTCAGCATCTGGAACGCCAACGGCCAGCTGGTGTGGGACTCGGGCGCCGAGTTCGAGAAGTTCTTCGCCAGCGACGCCTGCCGGCTCGGCAGCGCGCGCAACATCCCGTGCAAGGACCACTTCAACTCTGGCCACGACGAAGGCGGCGCCTTCGACAGCCGCAGCGATGCCAAGGGACCGGAGCCCGAAGGCATCGCCATCGGCCAGGTCCGGGGCCGCACCCTGGCCTTCATCGGCCTGGAGCGCATGGGCGGCGTGCTGGTCTACGACATCACCAACCCCGCCGCCCCCCAGCGCCTGGACTACCTCAACAGCCGCGAGGACTGGACGACGGCCGACCCCGGCACCGTGCTGGCGACGGCGGGCGACCTGGGCCCCGAAGGCCTGGTGTTCATCCCCGCCGACCGCTCGCCCGACGGCACGCCCCTGCTGGTGGTGGGCAACGAGGTCAGCGGCACCACGGCGGTGTACCGCGTCAACGCCTCGGGCGGCCAGCCCTGAGCGTTCGGCCCCGGTGGCCGGGCCTCAGCGCTGCGCCAGCGGCCGCAGGGCCGCTGGCAGCCAGCCCGCCAGGCGCGCGTGGATGCGCGCCTCGCGCCGCTGCCACCAGATGCCCAGGGCCACGATGCCCAGGCCCAGCAGCGTGAGCACGAAGGGGAACAAGAGGCTGTCGGCGAAGACCTTGTAGCTGAGGTAGCCCAGGTAGCCCGCCACGCCAATGGCGCCCAGCACGGTGAACACGCGCCGGCCGATGGCCGCGCCCAGGAACACCAGCGCCACGTTGAGGGCCGCGTAGCCGGCCTTGGCCAGCTCGCTGTCGCTCTCGCGCAGGCTCAGGCCGCACCAGAACATGAGCGCGCCGAACAGGTAGAGCCAGAAGGCGAAATCCTGCCGGTCGCGCGGGTCGCTGGCCAGGCGCGAGCGCAGGTCCACCCAGACTGCGATGGCGCAGGTGGCCAGGCCGAACACCAGCGACACGTCGCGCGTGAAGGTCCAGTCGAAGCCGTCTTTCTGCATGAGCATGTGCGCCAGGTCCATGTTCAGGTACCACAGGGTCACGGCCACCGGCATCACCATGAACGGCAGGCGCAGCCACCACAGCATGACCACGGCGGCGGCCAGCGTGGCCAGTTCCAGCGTGAGCCAGCGCCAGTCGATGAAGCGGTGGTAGTCGCGGTAGCTGTCGGGCCCGCCCTCGGGCCACAGGCCCAGGCCGCTCTGCAGCGACCAGGCCGCCAGCGGCACCAGGCAGACCGCGATCGTCGCCAGGATGCCCGCCGGGATGTGCAGGTGGCGGCGCTGCAGGTGGCGGGCCACCGCGACCGCGCCCACCGCGTAGCCCACCGACAGCAGCAGCACGCCCCAGGCGCCGAACAGCTCCCAGCCCAGGGTCATGAACAGCGTCATGGCACCGATGGCGAGCAGGCCGCCGAAGTAATAGAGCACGTGCGTGAAGCCGAAACGCGCGGGCGCGATGGCCTGGCCGGCCCAGCGCGCCCACAGGCGCTCGGCCTGCTCCATCGAGATGTCGCCGGCCCGCGCTGCGGCCTGCAGTTGACCCCAGTGAATCTGCAGGCGCTGGCCGCGCTCGGGCGCTGGGGTGCTGTCGTCGCTCATGCCAGGTTCCTCCTGGCGCGCACGATAGCGCACCGCGCCCTCCCTCGGCTGGCGGCCCTAAGCCGGGGCCGCCCCGCTTGGCCTAGGCCGGGAACGGCGCGGCGCGCGCCCCCACCCATGCGAATTCCTTGATGGTTTCGATACCGATGCACGCCCTGAACGATGCCAGCGATGCCCGGCGCCTGATCACCCAGGCGGGGCAGCGGCTCGCGCAGATCACCGGCATCACCGAGGTCGACGACGGCACCTGGTGCATCGACTTCGACGGCGGCGACGGCTTCGCGGCCGAATGGTCCCCCGGCGGGTCCCGCCTGGTGCTCACCGCCGACCTGGGCCTGCCCACGCCCGAGGGCGAGCTGAGCGCGCTGAACCTGGCCCTGTCCTACAACGCCCTGTGGCGCGAGATCGGCGACCTGCGCATCGCGCGCGATGGCGACGAAGGCGAGCTGATGCTGATCGGCGAACTCGGACCCGAAGACAGCGAACCGGAAACCTTCAACGCCGCCCTGCTGCACTTCGTGGCCCTGCGGCGCTGGTGGGCCGACGCCATCGCCCGCGCGGCCAGCGCCAACCCGGCCCCGCCCGCGCCGCCGGGCGTCATGTTCGAGCGCATCTGAGCGCCGCCGGCGTGGATTTGCGGCCCCGCCGCCGCGGTGGCGGGGCGGCGGTCCCTAGAATCCGCCCATGACCTCCCCCGCATCCCCCGCGCCCACCGAAGGCGACGCCAAGGCCAGCAACTTCCTGCGCCAGATCATCGAGGCCGACCTGGCCAAAGGCACCTACGCCAGCCGCCACTGGGCCGGCAGCCCCGGCGACGCCGCCCACCAGGCCGCCGGCCAGCCGGACCCGGCCAAGATCCGCACCCGCTTCCCGCCCGAGCCCAACGGCTACCTGCACGTCGGCCACGCCAAGAGCATCTGCCTGAACTTCGGGCTGGCGCGCGACTACGGCGGCGTCTGCCACCTGCGCTTCGACGACACCAACCCCGAGAAGGAAGACACCGAGTACGTCGACAGCATCATCGACGCGGTGAAATGGCTCGGCTTCTCCTGGGAGGGGCAGGGCGGCAGCCACCTCTACCAGGCCAGCGACTACTTCGACTTCATGTACCGCGCGGCCGAGGCATTGGTCGAGCGCGGCCACGCCTACGTCGACGAACAGAGCGCCGAGGACATGCGCGCCAACCGCGGCGACTTCACCACGGCCGGCACCAACAGCCCCTTCCGCGGCCGCACGCCGGCCGAGAACCTGGCGCGCCTGCGCGAGATGCGCGACGGCCAGTTGCCCGATGGCGCGGCCGTGCTGCGTGCCAAGATCGACATGGCCTCGCCCAACATCAACCTGCGCGACCCGGCCATCTACCGCATCCGCCGCGCCACGCACCACAACACCGGCGACAAGTGGTGCATCTACCCCATGTACACCTACGCGCACCCCATCGAGGACGCGCTGGAGCAGATCACCCACAGCTTCTGCACGCTGGAATTCGAGGACCAGCGCCCGTTCTACGACTGGCTGCTGGAGCGCCTGACCGAAGCGGGCCTGCTGGCCAGCCCGCCGCCGCGGCAGTATGAGTTCGCGCGCCTGAACCTCACCTACGTCATCACCAGCAAGCGCAAGCTGGCGCAGCTGGTGAACGAAAAGCGCGTGAGCGGCTGGGACGACCCGCGCATGCCCACCATCGTGGGCCTGCGCCGGCGCGGCTACACGCCCGAGGCCATCCAGCTCTTCGCCGAGCGCATCGGCGTGACCAAGAGCGACAGCTGGATCGACTACAGCGTGCTCGAAGGCTGCCTGCGCGAGGACCTGGAGAACAAGGCCCACCGCGCCATGGCCGTGCTCGACCCGGTGAAGCTGGTGATGGTCAACTGGGCCGAGGTCTTCGGCAGCGACGGCCACACCGAGGACTGCACCCAGCCCGCCCTGCCCCACAGCGCCATCGCCGACGGCCAGACCCCGCCGCCGGACCGCCGCTTCAAGATCGGCAAGGAAGTCTGGATCGAGCGCGAGGACTTCGAGGAAGTGCCGCCCAAAGGCTACAAGCGCCTGTTCCCCGGCAACGTGGTGCGCCTCAAGGGCGGCTACGTCATCGAATGCACCGGCTGCGCGAAGGACGCCGAGGGCCGCGTGACCGAGGTGCACGCCAAGGTGATTCCCGGCACCAAGAGCGGCACGCCGGGCGCCGACAGCGTGAAGGCCAAGGCCGCCATCACCTGGGTGGGCGTGGCCGACGGCATCGCCGCCGAAGTGCGGCTCTACGACCGCCTGTTCAGCGACCCGCACCCGGACGCCGGCGGCAAGGACTTCCTCTCGGCCCTGAACCCGGACAGCCTGAAGGTGGTCCAGGCCTGGGTGGAACCCTCACTGGCCACGGCCCAGCCCGACGACAAGTTCCAGTTCGAACGCCACGGCTACTTCGTGGCGGACCGGGTGGACCACGGGGTGGGCGGCCAGGCGGTGTTCAACCGGGTGACGGGGTTGAAGGACAGCTGGGGCAAGTAGGGCTTGGCTCAAGGTGTGAAGCGGGCACCGAATCGCCCCTCACCGCCAGCGCCGACGATCAAGCGATGCGTGGCTCGCGTGGCGCCCACGTAGACAAGACGGGCCTCCTCGCGCTCATCCTCACCCGAGCCGGGCCTGTGTCCGACACCGACCAAGGCCACAACGGGAAATTCCAGCCCCTTGCTGGCGTGAAGGGTCATGACCTTGACACTGTCGTCCGCGGGATCGAAGGTGCCCGCCCCCTTGCGCACCTGATGCGGCAACCGTCTCTGCCGCAGCGCACTGGCACAGGTGTCCATTTCGCTGTAGTGCCGACAAAGAATGGCCATGTCGCCCCAGGCGTGCCCTTCCTGGTGCGCGCTGGCCAGCAGCTCGGCCACCTTCTGAGCCTCCTCATACACCGTGGGCAGGCGAATGATCAGCGGCGCTTGCCCGTCTCGGCCGCAGCTCACAGGCTTTAGCAAGGGGACGCCATCGTCGTCCTGGTCCTCGGCCGTGAGCAGGTCCGCTGCAATCAGGCTCGCGGTCTCAAGGATCTGACGTGTATTGCGGTAGTTGATCTTGAGGATGGTGGTGCGACCCTGGGCCTGAATACCCACACTTTTGAAACTGAACTGCCGACTTTTGCTTCGCTCGTAAATGCTCTGCGCATCGTCGTAGAGCACCAACAGGCTGTTGGTGGCGGGGTCAACCATCTGCACCACAAGCCTGAACCATTCAGGAGCGAAGTCGTGGCCCTCGTCAATGAGAACGGCTTGGTACTGGCCGCTGGGGATCTGCCGGCGATCCACACCACCGATGACACGATGGACCATCTCGGCCATCTTCTCGCCCACGGGCAGATGTTGTGCGGGCAAATCCTGCCCATACGCAACCAATTGGTCCCGGCACCATTTGTGGAAGTGCACGGCATGCACGCAATGTTCGAGGCCCTTGAGCTGCATCACACGCGCGAGTTGCTTGGCCAATGGCTCGTTGTAGCAAAGGATGAGGATGGGCTTGCTGTGGGCCGTCTGGGCCTTGGCCAGGTGCTCGGCCCGGTAGCCAAGCAGCATGGTCTTCCCCGAGCCAGCCACACCATGGATGACACGATGCCCCTCGCCCAGGCTGCGCGCCAATTGCTCCTGCTGCAGGTCCATCACGCGCATGATGCTGGGCAACTCGCCAGCGTCGTCTTCGGTGTTGAACAGCTTGCCTTGAACCGGCACACGGACTTCGGGAAACATGATCCAGCGCGCGCGGTCAAGCTGGGGCAGGCTCAGCGCTTTGTTGCCGAAAGCGTGCGGGAACATGTTCCACAGACGTTGCTGAAAGACGTCCGCTTCCACGGCCTCGGTCATCTCGTCGGCGCAGATGGCCAAGTGCGGCTCAATGGCCTCGCCCAGGCCAGCCGTCTCAAACTGCTTGCGCGTGATGCGCGTGAACACCACGCCATGGCCCCACGGAAAGGCCAGTTTGCCCTGGTGGGGGCCGCTCGGATGCACCAGCTGCGGGTCACGCTCTAGCGCGTTGACGACCTGAATGGCGCAATGTCGTGCTTGTGCCAAAGGGTTCATCACCACCTTCACCGGTCCGTCGGGGACGATCTCCCACGCCTCCCGCGTGGCACGACGCACGGTCTCTAGTCGCCAGTCCTTGGTTTCCAGGATCAACAGCCCACGCCGTGGATGCAGAACGACAAAATCGGGGTGGGTCTGCTTTGGACCAATGGGAACGTCGTACCAGAGCAGGTAGTCGTCTTCGAGCTTTTGTTCGAGCCGCTCGGCCAGCCGGCGCTCGCCATTGGTCATGCGCGACACGCAACTGCCCATTGCCGGAATCAAGGTGGCCATGACTTTGTAAGTATTTGCTTCCCCTGGGATGGCATGATGCACGCAAATACTCCCAACAGCACGCTTCGGGTGTCAACGGCGCGTTTTGAGTGATCGCCGTCACGCCCTACGCAACCACTCAGTCCTTGCCATGCTCGCCAACCTCACCCCCTTCCTCCTCCACTGGGCCCTCACCGCCTTCGCGCTCTGGGTGGCGAGCCACGTGTTCAAAGGCATGCGCTTCAGCGGCACGGGCGCGCTGGTGGTTGCCGCCCTGCTGCTGGGGCTGGCCAATGCCATCGTGCGGCCGCTGCTGGTGCTGCTCACGCTGCCGCTCACGCTGATCACCTTCGGGCTGTTCCTGCTGGTGATCAACGCCGTGGTGCTGATGCTGGTGGCCAAGCTGGTGGAAGGCTTCAGCATCGACGGCTTCTGGACCGCCCTGTGGGCCAGCCTCTTCATGTCGGTGCTGAGCGTCGTGCTCGGCGCCTTCGTGCTCGGCGGCACGCCGGACTTCACCATCCAGACGAGCCCGGGGCCGGGACAGGTCTGGCTGTAGTCCGTCACCTCTGCCCCCTACCGGGGGTGATCGCCCCCGATTCGGGTCCGTCGACGGTCAAAAGGCAAGGCGCACGGCGCTTCGATTCCCGATGCCCCGTCCCCACCACCACGTCTACGTCATCGAGTTGCACCGCGACGTGCTGCTCGAACACAAGTTCCGCGCCTGCAACCCGGGCTACGTGGACGGCAGGCCCTGCGTCTATGTGGGCATGACTGGCCTGGACCCCGACCTGCGCTTCGACAAGCACAAGGCCGGTATCCAGTCCAACGCTTACGTCTTCAGGTACGGGCTGCGGCTGCTGCCGGATCTGTACGAGGGTTTCAACCCCATGCGCTACCGCGACGCGGTGGACAAGGAGATCGAGGTCGCCATCGACCTGCGCTCGGCCGGCTTCGGCGTCTGGCAGGCCTGACGCAGCGCGTCGAGCCGCGCGTCGAGCCGCGCCTCGAGCCCCGCGTCAGTGCGTGGCGCCGGCGCCCAGCGCCCTGTCCTGCCGCTCCCGAAGCGCGCACCGCACGGCCAGCCGCAGGCCGTGGACGATGGCGTCCAAGGCCATGCTGGGCCGCCCCTGCTCGGGCAACCAGGGCACGTGCACGAAGCCGCCGCGCGCGTGGCGCAGGCCGCGGCGCGTCGCCAGCGTGTGCATGAGGCCGTAGAACACGTGGTTGCAGACGAAGGTACCGGCGGTCTGCGAGACCTCGGCGGCGATGCCAGCCGCCTGCAGCTCGGCCCGCATGGTTTTGATGGGCAGGCCCGTGAAGTAGGCGGCGGGCGCGCCGGGCCGCACCGGCGCGTCGATGGGCCGCGCGCCGGCGTTGTCGGCGATGGGCGCGTCGTCCAGGTTGATGGCCACGCGCTCCAGCGAGATGGCGCCGCGCCCGCCGGCCTGCCCCACGCAGATGACCAGCGCGGGCCGGTGTTCGTCGAGCAGGGCCGCGAGACGCCGCAGCGATTCGCCGAACACGGTGGGCAGCTGCGCCGCCACCACCGTGTGGTCCAGCAGGCGCTCGCCGTGCAGGGCCTGCACGGCCTGCCAGCTCGGGTTCACGCTCGCGCCATCGAAAGGGTCAAAGCCGGTGAGCAGGACCGTCTTCGACGGCGCGGTGGGCGGGCTGGGGTGGGCGGGCATCGCAGCAATCTACCGCAGCTGCCGTTGCCCAGGCCCCCGCGGTTCAGCGCCGCGCGAGGCGGCCACGCACGTCCACCAGCTTGGCCTGCAGGCGGCGCTGGTTGTCCGCGCCCATGCGCAGCAGGATCTTCTGCCCGGCCGACAGGGCTTCCAGTTGCGGATCGGCGTACTCGTACCGCACCCAGGGCCGGGTGGACGGCACCTCGCCCTTCACCTGCACCAGCGCCACGGTTGGTGGGGCGGCGGGCACGGGCGTGGCGATGAGCTGGTCCAGCACCTGTACCAGGCGGTCGTTGAAGTAGCGGCCCGGAAAGCCCAGTTCCTCGTACGCCTGCTGGAACAGCGGGTAGAGGCGGCGGTACAGCGCCACGGCCCGGCCCGTGTCCACCGACTCGGCGAACTGCACGAAGGGCGTGTAGCGCGCGCTGTTGTCGGGGGCAATGGTCTCGGTGGCGCCGTCGGCGGCCTTGACCGAGGCAAAGCGCCCGGGGGTGGGGGTCACGGGCCACATCAGCACGGGTGCGTGCGAACGCCCCAGGTTGTCCACCGTGGCCACGGCGCGCTTGACGAACCCGTCGAGCTGCAGGAAACGCAGCGCGTTCGGGCGGCCGAGCAGCGCGGCGAGGTGATCGCTCACGTAGGGGTCGGCGTCGGCCAGCGCGGGCAAGGGCGCGGGCGGGGCGATGGCTTCGGCCGCCGGGGGCTCCACCGGGTGCTGGATGGCGGGCGGCGCCGGTTCGGCGAGCGCGGGTGGGGCGGCGGGGGCGGGGGCGGCCGCCGCCGGGGGTTCCACCGGGGCGGGGGCCTGCCGGTCCTGGTAGTACCGCCAGCCGAAGTAGGCCACGGCGGCCAGCGCCGCCAAGGCGATCAGGACGGTGGGAAGGCGGGAGCGGTCGTCTGGGTCGGGTTGGCGTGTCATGGCCTCGTCACCTCGGGGAAGCGGGAAGGCGTCCTATGCTACGCCCCGGGGGGTACCCCAGGCCCCTGGTCGGGACCCGGCCCGCCCGGCCGGCCCCGTTTCCCCTCGCGCTCGGGCGGGCGGCGACAACCGGCGGTACCCCGGCCCATCCGCCCGCGCCGGTTGGAACTTCCGCTTTAGCACTCCCTCCAAGCGAGTGCTAATATTCTTGTTCGATACCCCGAGGAGGTCATCCATGTCCCATTCGCTGATTCCCGTGGCCGCTGCGCCGAGCAGCGATCTGGCCGTGGCCGGTTCCTGGACGAACCGCTCGCTCACGCTGCCGCCCCTGGGCAATCTGGACGCCTACATCTCCGCCGTGAACCGCCTGCCCCTGCTCAGCCTGGAGGAGGAACAGGACGCGGCACGCCGCCTGCGCGACCACAACGACCTGGACGCCGCCGGGCGCCTGGTCCTGTCGCACCTGCGGCTGGTTGTTTCCATCTCCCGCCAGTACCTGGGCTATGGCCTGCCGCACGGCGACCTGATCCAGGAAGGCAACGTGGGCCTGATGAAAGCCGTCAAGCGCTTCGACCCCGAGCAGGGCGTGCGCCTGGTGAGCTACGCCATCCACTGGATCAAGGCCGAGATCCACGAATACATCCTGAAGAACTGGCGCATGGTCAAGCTGGCCACGACCAAGGCCCAGCGCAAGCTGTTCTTCAACCTGCGCTCGCGCAAGCAGGGCCTGCGCGCCGAGGCCGCCGACGGCGACACCCACCGCGAGGTGCTCAGCGACGCCGAGGTGGGCCTGGTGGCGCGTGAACTGAACGTCAAGCCCGACGAGGTGCGCGAGATGGAAACGCGCCTGGCCGGCGGCGACGTCATGCTGGACCCGGGCCCGGGTGACGACGGCGAAGAGGCTTTCGGCCCCATCGCCTACCTGGCTGACCAGTCGCACGAGCCCACGGCGGTGCTCGAATCGGCCCACCGCGACCGGCTCGCCACCGAAGGCGTGGCGCAGGCCATGGGCGAGTTGGACGAGCGCTCGCGCCGCATCGTGAGCGAGCGCTGGCTCAAGGTGAACGACGACGGTTCCGGCGGCATGACCCTGCACGAACTGGCCGCCGAGTACGGCGTGAGCGCCGAGCGCATCCGCCAGATCGAGGTGGCGGCCATGAAAAAGATGCGCAAGGCGCTCGCCGGCTACGCCTGATCCGGCCGGCGCGACGGCACAATCGCGCCCCATGCCTTTCTTTGTTCCCGTGGGGCGGCGCCTGAGCGCCGCCCTGGGCCTTTGCCTGGCCCTGCTCTGCCTCCCCGCCTTCGCCATTGACGCGGCGCCCGCCGACGCCGACCCCGCGCCCATCGCGCTGGACGCGCGCCGGGCCACTATTTCGCTGGACGGCCGCAGCCAGCAGTTGCTGGACCCGACCGGCGCCTTGGGCATCGATGACATCGCGGCGGGCCCCCCGGGCCTGAGCTGGCGCCTGCGCGGCGCGGGCGAGCGCACCGTGTTGTCGGGCCAGACCGCGCTGTGGCTGCGTTTCGACGTGCTGATGCGCGACACCCAGGCGCACTGGGAGCTCGAACTCGCGCGCTCGGGCACCGACGCCATCACGATGTACTACCGCGACGCCCAGGGCCAGTGGCGCGTGCAACGCGCCGGCGACCGGCTGGCCGTGAGCGACTGGGCCAACCCCGACCGCTACCCCGTGTTCAGCCTGGACGTGCGCCCGGACGAAACCGTGCGCTACTGGGTGCGGGTGGAGCACGCGCGCGTGCCCTTCTCGGGCGTCTTCCAGCTGCACGACCACAACACCCTGCGCGAGCAACGCATCCACCAGCAGTTTGTGCTGGGCGCCTATTTCGGGATGGCCTTGCTGCTGACGGTGGTGGCGCTGGCCAACATGGCGGTGTTCCGCGACGCCGCCTTTGCGACCTATGCGATCTATATCAGCCTGCTGGGCCTGAGCATGGCCGCGTCCTTGGGCGTGGGCGGACAGTTCCTCTGGCCGAACCTGGTGCGATGGAACCAGGAGGCGGAGTTCGTCCTGCTGCCCCTCATGGGCCTGGTGGGCCTGATGTTCGTGCGCCAGGTGGCCCAGCCGCGGCGCATCGGGCGCACCCTGGACCGGCTGTGCCTGGCGCTGGCGGCGGCCTGGCTGATCGGCATCGTGTGGGACCAGTCGCTGCCCAGCGCCTTGAGCCTGCAGGCCTTGAGCGCGCTCGGCACCCTGTCCATGCTCACCATCGCGGCCATGCTGGGCCTGGCGTGGCGCAGCGGCGAGACCTGGATCCGCTGGTTCGCGGTGAGCATGGTGCCGGTGCTGCTGGCCTCTACCCTGCCGGTGCTGCGCAATTTCAACCTGCTGTCGTCGAACTTCCTGTCGCAGTACGGCATCGTGATCGCCGCGTCCATCGAGGCGCCCCTGCTGTTCTACGCCCTGCTGATGCGGTCGCGGATTCAGCACGAGACCCAGGCCCGTGCCCATGCGCTGGAGCGCACCGAGCCCTTGACCGGCCTGACCCACCGGCCACATTTCCTGCTGCGCCTGCACGACAGCCTGGTGCGGGCCCAGCGCTATGGCCACCACAGCGCCCTGCTGCTGGTGCACCTGCACAACCACGCCGAGATCGCCGCCCGCCACGGACGCGAGGTCGCCGACCGCGCGCTGGTGATCGCCGCCTCGCAGCTGCGCGCGGTGGCGCGCGACGTCGATACGGCCGCGCGGCTGGACGACGACAGCTTCGCGCTGCTGATGGAGGGCCCGGTCAAGCCCGATCAGGTGCTGCACACGGCCACCAGCCTGTTGGCCAATGGTCTGCGCCTTTCACCGCGCCTGCCCGCGGGCACCACGCTGCGCCTGCGGGTGGTGGCCGCGCTGCTGCCCGACGCCGACAGCGAGCTCGCCCAGGATGCCGCCGCCCACCTCGAGTGGATGCGCCAGGGCATGCTCACGCTCAGCGAAGAGCCGCGCAAGGCGATTCTTCGGCTGAACTTCTGAGCGCCGGGGTTCAGCTCTCGCGGCGCAGCGCGGGGAACAGGATCACGTCGCGGATGCTGGGGCTGTCGGTCAGCAGCATCATCAGGCGATCGATGCCGATGCCGCAGCCGCCGGCGGGCGGCATGCCGTACTCCAGCGCGCGGATGTAGTCGGCGTCGAAGTGCATGGCCTCGTCGTCGCCGCCGTCCTTGGCGTCCACCTGGGCCTGGAAACGCGCGGCCTGGTCCTCGGCGTCGTTCAGCTCGGAGAAGGCGTTGCCGAATTCGCGGCCGGTAATGTAGAGCTCGAAGCGCTCGGTCACCTCGGGCCGCTCGTCGTTGGCGCGCGCCAGCGGCGAGATCTCGGTCGGGTGCTCCATGATGAAGGTGGGGTTCCAGAGCTCGCTCTCCACCTTCTCCTCGAAGAACAGCACCTGCAGCGAGGCCAGGCTGCGCTTGGAGAGCTGGTCCTTTTCCTCGTTCAGGCCGAGCTTGCGCAACTGGCCGAGCAGCCAGTCGGCGCTGTCCACGTTCGCGCCGGCGTCGGTGTACTTGACGATGGCGTCGCGGATGGTCAGGCGCTCGAAGGGCGAGTCGATGTCGACCACGCGGCCCTGGTAGCTCACCTCGCCCTCGCCGCGCACCGTGCGCACCACGTGGCGGATGAGCTGTTCCGAAAAGTCCATGAGGTCGCGGTAGTTCCAGTACGCCGCGTAGAACTCCATCATGGTGAACTCGGGGTTGTGCCGCACCGAGATGCCTTCGTTGCGGAAGTTGCGGTTGATCTCGAACACGCGCTCGAAGCCCCCCACCAGCAGCCGCTTGAGGTACAGCTCGGGCGCGATGCGCAGGAACATTTCCTGGTCGAGCGCGTTGTGGTGCGTGACGAAGGGCTTGGCATTGGCACCGCCGGGGATGGGGTGCAGCATGGGCGTCTCGACCTCCAGGAAGCCGTGCGACACCATGAACTGGCGCAGTGCCGTGACGGCCTGGCTGCGCGTGACGAAACGGCGGCGCGCGCCCTCGTCGGTCATCAGGTCCACGTAGCGCTGGCGGTACTTGATCTCCTGGTCGGCCACGCCGTGGAACTTGTCGGGCAGCGGGCGCAGGCTCTTGGTGAGCAGGCGGATCTTGTCGGCGTGAATGGTCAGCTCGCCGGTGCGGGTGCGAAACAGCGTGCCCTCGGCGGCCACGATGTCGCCCAGGTCCCAGTGCTTGAAGGCGTTGTGCTGGGCCTCGCCCACGCTGTCGTTGTTCAGGTAGATCTGGATGCGACCTCCGCTGGGGCCCAGCGAGGCGTCCTGCAGCGTGGCGAAGCTGGCCTTGCCCATCACGCGCTTGAGCATCATGCGCCCCGCCACGCTGGCGCGCACCGGCGTGGCCTCCAGCGCTTCCTTGCTGCTCTCGCCATGGGCGGCGAACAGTGCGGCGGCGTTGTCCGTGGGCTTGTGGTCGTTCGGGAAGGCCACCCCCTCGCCCCGCTTCTGGCCCTCGCGCAGGGCCTTGAGCTTCTCGCGCCGTTCGGCGATCAGCTGGTTCTCGTCTTGCGCAACGGGGGCGGCGGTGTCGGGGGTGTTGGCTTGGCTCATGAAATGAAAAGCGGGTTGGGCGCCCGAATGGCGCGCAACCCGCGATTGTAGTTTTGCGACGGAAGCCGCCGCGCCACGGGGCCTCGGGCCTATTCGCCCAGGTACGCCGCGCGGACCTTCGGATCGGTCAGCATCTGCTTCGCGTCGCCGCTCATGATGATCTCGCCCGAGTCCATCACGTAGCCGCGGTCGGCGATCTGCAAGGCGCGGCTGGCGTTCTGCTCCACCAGCAGAATGGTCACGCCCTGCGCCGACACGTCGCGCACCACCTCGAAGATCTTGTCGACCATGATCGGCGACAGGCCCATGGACGGCTCATCGAGCAGCAGCACCTTGGGCTGGCTCATGAGCGCGCGCGCCATCGCCAGCATCTGCTGCTCGCCGCCGCTCATGGTCCCGGCGAGCTGGTCCTTGCGCTCCTTCAGGCGCGGGAAAATGCCGAACATGCGCTCGATGTCCTGCGCGATGCCGGCCTTGTCCTTGCGCACGTAGGCGCCCATCTGCAGGTTCTCGGTGATGCTCATGCGCGTGAACACGCCGCGGCCTTCCGGCACCATGGCCAGGCCCTGCTTCACCAGGTCCCAGGCGCCCTTGCCCTTGATGCTCTGGCCCAGGTACTCGACGTCGCCCGCCTCCATGGCGAGCGAGCCGGTGATGGCCTTCATGGTGGTGGTCTTGCCCGCGCCGTTGGAGCCGATCAGCGTGATCAGTTCGCCCTCGCGCACTTCGAGGTCGATGCCCTTGACCGCCTTGATGCCGCCGTACGAAACCTTGAGGCCGGCGACCTTGAGTAGTGTGTTTGCCATGCTGTTCTCCTGCCGACTCAATGCCCGCCGGTGCCGAGGTAGGCCTCGATCACCTTCGGGTCCTTCTGCACCTCGGCCGGCGTACCGGTGGAGAGCTGCTTGCCGTAGTCGAGCACGGTGACGCGGTCGCACAGGCCCATCACGAGCTTCACGTCGTGCTCGATGAGCAGGATGGTGCGGTTGTCCTGGCGGATGCGGTCGATGAGTTCCCGCAGCTGGACCTTCTCGGTGGCGTTCATGCCGGCGGCGGGTTCGTCGAGTGCGATGAGCTGCGGGTCGGTCGCCAGGGCGCGCGCGATCTCCAGGCGGCGCTGGTCGCCATAGCTCAGGGTGCGCGACTTGTAGTCGGCGAACTTGCCGATGCCCACGTAGTCGAGCAGCTCCTTCGCGCGCTCGGCGATCTCGCGCTCCTCGCGCTTGAAGCCACCGGTGCGCAGGATGGCGCCGAGCAGGCCCGAGTGCGTGCGCACGTGGCGGCCCACCATCACGTTTTCCAGTGCCGTCATTTCGGCGAACAGGCGGATGTTCTGGAAGGTGCGCGCGATGCCGGCGCGGGCCACCTCGTGCACGGCCGTGGGCGTGTAGGGCTTGCCGGCCAGCTCGAAGGTGCCGCTGTCGGGGGTGTACAGGCCAGTGAGCACGTTGAAGAACGTGGTCTTGCCCGCACCGTTGGGACCGATCAGGCCGTAGACCTGGCCGCGACGGATTTCAATGCCCACGTCGCTGAGGGCTTGCAGGCCGCCAAAGCGCTTGGAGACGCTGGCGACTTTCAGGATGGTGTCTGTCATGCCGCGCTCCTCACTTGCTCAGGGACTTGCCGTGTTCCGGTGACGGCCACAGACCCTTGGGACGCAGCAGCATGATGACGATCATGGCGAGCGCGATGAGCAGCTGGCGCAGGATCTCGGGCCCCAGGCGGCCATCGGTCATGGCCGTGAGCGGGTGCGCCACGTGACGCAGCAGCTCGGGCAGTCCCGCCAGCACCAGGGCGCCGAGGATGACGCCCGGGATGTGGCCCAGGCCGCCCAGCACCACCATGGCGACGATCATCACCGACTCCATGAGGATGAAGGACTCGGGGTAGACGCCGCGCATGAACGAGGCGAACAGCACGCCGGCGATGCCACCGAAGGTGGCGCTCATGCCGAAGGCCGCCAGCTTGAGGTTGCGCGTGTTCAGGCCCATGGCCTTGGCGGCGATCTCGTCCTCGCGGATGGCCATCCACGCACGGCCGATGCGCGAATCCTGCAAGCGGTAGGCGATGACGATGGCCAGCACCACGAAGAACAGGATGAGGTAGTAGTACAGCGTGACCGACTGGAAGGTATAGGAGAACCCCCCGATGTCGATCGACAGGCTCTGGCTCATGCGGTGCCCGAAGACGCTCACCGCATCCACGTTGGTCAAGCCCTTGGGGCCGTTGGTGATGTTGATCGGCCGATCGAGGTTGAGCATGAAGATGCGCACGATCTCGCCGAAGCCCAGGGTCACGATGGCCAGGTAGTCGCCGCGCAGCTTGAGCACCGGAAAGCCCAGGATCAGGCCGGTGACGCCGGCCACGATGCCGGCGACCACCATCACGATCCAGAAGTTCATGTGCAGGCCGTTGGGGAAGGTGGCGGCCAGCCAGGCGAAGGTGTCGGTGAGGTGCGGCGAGGCCAGCAGGCCGTAGAGGTAGGCACCGACCGCGAAGAAGGCGATGAAGCCGAGGTCGAGCAGGCCGGCGTAGCCCACCACGATGTTCAGGCCCAGGGCCAGCAGCACGTAGAGCAGCGCGACGTCGACGATGCGCACCCAGGAGTTGCTGCCGGTGGCCTGCAGCGCGATGGGCAGGATCAGCATCAGCGCCGCGACGACCAGGAAGGCGATCAGCTTGACGGGTTTGGCGTTCAGCATGAGGTCTCTCCCGTCACGTCAGGCACGGTCCGCCACGCGCTCGCCCAGCAGGCCCGAGGGTCGCAGGATCAGCACGAAGGCCAGCACGATGAAAGCGAAGATGTCGGTGTACTGGCTGCCGAGGAAGCCGCCGGTGAGCTTGCCGAGGTAGCCGGCGCCCAGCGACTCGATCAGGCCCAGGGCCACGCCGCCGAGCACGGCGCCCGCGAGGTTGCCGATGCCGCCCATGACCGCGGCCACGAAGGCCTTGAGGCCGGGCATGAAGCCCATGGCGTGCTGCACCGTGCCGTAGTTGGACGCCCACATGATGCCGGCGATGGCCGCCAGCATGGCACCGATGATGAAGGTGGCGGAGATGACCACATCGGGCTTGATGCCCATGAGCGCCGCCACGCGCGGGTTCTCGGCGGTGGCGCGCATGGCGCGGCCGAGGTTGGTGCGGTTGACCAGCCACATCAGCAGCGCCAGCACGATGACCGTGGTGGCGAGGATGGTGATCTGGGTGATGGAGAGCACGGCGCCGAAGAAGTCGATCGGCTCGCGCGAGAGCGTGGCGGGATAGGACTTGGGGTTGGGTTTCCAGATGATCATCGCCAGCGTCTGCAACAGGATGGAAACCCCGATGGCGGTGATCAGCGGCGCCAGGCGCGGCGAGTTGCGCAGCGGCCGGTAGGCCAGCTTCTCGATGGTGAAGTTGAGGGCCGCGCAGACCACCATGGCGATGGCGGTGGCGATGATGAGGATCATCCAGCCGGCCATGTCGGGCGAGGCCTCGCGCATGGCGGTGATGATGGTCCAGCTGGTGAGCGCACCCACCATGAGCACGTCCCCGTGGGCGAAGTTGATGAGGCCGATGATGCCGTACACCATCGTGTAGCCCAGGGCCACAAGCGCGTACATGCTGCCCAGCACCAGTCCGTTGAGGATCTGCTGTAGCAAGACTTCCATGAAAGGTTCTCCGTGGTTTGTGACCGCGGGGGTGCTGTTGCCGCGCCCCCCGTTTCAACCTAGCAAAAAACCCGCCAGAGGCGGCCTGGATAAGGCCGTGGGCGGGTCGGTGGTGCGCGATTGTAGCGAGGGGTATCCACCCACAGACTGGGTAGACGCCCCTGAATTTCCAGGGAAAACCCGGGTCAGCCGTGACGGTATCAGTACGTCTGAGGCCCCATCAATCCGCCTGATGGTTGAGGCGGCGCAGCTCGCGCAGCTTCTCGCCGATGCGAATTTCCAGGCCACGATCGACCGGCTCGTAAAAGACCGGCGGCGCCATGCCCTCAGGGAAGTAGTTCTCGCCAGCGGCAAAGCCACCGGCCTCGTCGTGCGCGTAGCGGTAGTCCTTGCCGTAGTCCAGCGATTTCATCAGCCGGGTGGGCGCGTTGCGCAGGTGCAGGGGCACCGGTCGGGTGCCGTCGCGCTTGACGAAGGCGCGCACCTCGTTGAAGGCCTTGTAGACGGCGTTGGACTTGGGCGCCACCGCCAGGTAGACCACGCACTCGCCCAGCGCCAGTTCGCCCTCGGGCGAGCCCAGGCGTTCGTACACTTCCGCGGCGTCCAGGGCCAGGCGCAGCGCGCGCGGGTCGGCCAGACCGATGTCCTCGGCCGCCATGCGGATCAGCCGGCGCGCCACATAGCGAGGGTCGACACCGCCATCCAGCATGCGCACGAACCAGTAGAGCGCGGCGTCGGGGTCGGAGCCGCGCACGCTCTTGTGCAGGGCACTGATGGTGTCGTAGAACTGCTCGCCGCCCTTGTCGTAGCGGCGCATGCGCTCGCCCAGCACCCGCAGCAGCCAGGCGTCGGTCACGCTGTCCAGCTGCTCGCGCCGGGCCGCGACGGCCAGCGTCTCCAGGGTGTTGAGCAGGCGGCGCGCGTCGCCGTCGGCGTAGGCGATCAGGCGGTCGAGCGCGGCGTCCTCGATGGCGGGCACGGCGTCAATGGCGCGGGCCTTGGCCACGATGGCGCGCAGGTCGTCCTCGGTGAGGGGCTGCAGCACATACACGGCCGCGCGCGACAGCAGCGCGGAATTCACCTCGAACGAAGGGTTCTCGGTGGTGGCGCCGATGAACGTGAACAGGCCGCTCTCGACGTGCGGCAGGAAGGCGTCCTGCTGGCTCTTGTTGAAGCGGTGCACCTCGTCGACGAAGACGATGGTGCGCTGCGGATGCAGGCCGTCGCGCGCGGCCTGGGCCTGCTCCACCGCCTCGCGGATGTCCTTCACACCGCCCAGCACCGCACTGATGGTGATGAACTGCGCGTCGAACGAGTCCGCCATGAGGCGCGCGATGGTGGTCTTGCCCACCCCGGGCGGGCCCCAGAGGATGCAGCTGTGCGGCTGCCCCGATTCGAAGGCCAGGCGCAGGGCCATGCCCTCGCCCAGCAGGTGCTGCTGGCCGATCACCTCGCCCAGCGTACGCGGGCGCAGCCGCTCGGCCAGGGGCGCGTGGGCGTTGGGAGCGGTCGCCACGCCGTCGGTCAGTTGCGGATCACGTCGGCCCCGGCCGGTGGCTCGAAGCGGAAATCGCCCGGCTTCAGGCCCGGGCTGGCCTGCCAGCCCTTGAACGTGAGTTCCGAGCGCTGGCCCAGGCCATCCACGATTTCGAGCACGCCGAGTTGGTTGCCGCGCAGGCCGATGCGCACGCGCTGGAGCTGGCCGTCGCGGGCCTTGGGCAGGGCCTCGACCCACTGCAGGCCGTCCTTCTCGGGCAGGGCCTTGAAGTCGAAGGCGGCGCGCAGCGCCGACAGGTCGCCGCCCGAGGCGATCAGCGCGGCCGGCGTGCTGCCCAGCGCGTCCTTCTGGGCGCGCACGCTCACCTGATTCAGGTCCACGTCGTGCAGCCAGAGGCGCTGGCCGTCGGCCACGATGGTCTGCTCGAAAGGCTTGGCGTACACAAAGCGGAAACGGTCGGGGCGCAGGAACTCGAAGCGGCCCGTGCTGGTGCGCTGGCGCGGCGCTGCCTCGCCCGATTTTTTTGGTGAGGTCACCACCTGCGTGAAATCGGCGCGCGCGCTGTCCACCTCGCGCAGGAAGCTGTCCAGGGCGGTCAGGCCATCGGCGTGCGCGGGCCAGGCCAGGCTCAGCAGCGACACGGCGGCCGCTGTCAACAGGGTGCGGATGTTCATGGCCATGTGACCCCAGGGCGGGCGTCGAGTTGCATCATTCCACGCGCCCGCCGACCAGGATGTCGCGCTGTCCGCTGCTGGTGAGCGCACTCACCAGGCCGGCCTTCTCCATGTCCTCCAGCAGGCGCGCGGCGCGGTTGTAGCCGATCTTGAGCTTGCGCTGCACGTACGAGATGCTGGCCTTGCGGTCCTGCAGCACGATGGCCACGGCCTGGTCGTACAGCGGGTCCTTTTCGCCGCCGCCCCCGTCGCCGCCTTCGCCGAACATGTCGCCGCCCTCGCCGTCGGCGCCGCCGCCGTCGAGCACGCCATCGATGTAGTTGGCCTCGCCCTGCTGCTTGAGGTAGCCCACCACGCGGTGCACCTCGTCGTCACTGACGAAGGCGCCGTGCACGCGCGTGGGAAAGCCCATGCCCGAGGGCAGGTAGAGCATGTCGCCCATGCCCAGCAGGCTTTCGGCGCCCATCTGGTCGAGGATGGTGCGGCTGTCGATCTTGCTGCTCACCTGGAAGGCGATGCGGGTCGGGATGTTGGCCTTGATCAGGCCGGTGATCACGTCCACGCTGGGGCGCTGCGTGGCCAGCACCAGGTGGATGCCGGCGGCGCGCGCCTTCTGCGCCAGGCGCGCGATGAGCTCTTCGATCTTCTTGCCCACCACCATCATCAGGTCGGCCAGCTCGTCGATCACCACCACGATGTAGGGCAGCGGCTCCAGCGGTTCGGGTTGCTCGGGCGTGAGCGAGAACGGGTTGCCGATCACCTCGCCGCGCGCCTTGGCTTCTTCGAGCTTGGTGTTGTAGCCCGCGAGGTTGCGCACGCCCACCTTGCTCATGAGCTTGTAGCGCTTCTCCATCTCGGCCACGCACCAGTTCAGGCCGTTGGCGGCGTGCTTCATGTCGGTGACCACCGGCGCCAGCAGGTGCGGGATGCCCTCGTAGACGCTCATCTCGAGCATCTTCGGGTCGATCAGCAGCAGGCGCACGTCCTTGGGGTCGGCCTTGTAGAGCAGCGACAGGATCATGGCGTTGATGCCCACCGACTTGCCCGAACCCGTGGTGCCGGCCACCAGGCAGTGCGGCATCTTGGCCAGGTCGGCCACCACCGGCTGGCCGCCAATGTCCTTGCCCAGGCCGATGGTGAGCAGCGACCTGGCGTCGTTGTAGACCTGCGAGCCCAGGATCTCGGACAGGCGGATGGTCTGGCGCTTGGCGTTGGGCAGCTCCAGCGCCATCAGGTTCTTGCCCGGGATGGTCTCGATCACGCGGATCGAGACCAGCGAGAGCGAGCGCGCCAGGTCGCGGCTGAGGTTGACGATCTGCGAGCCCTTCACGCCCGTGGCGGGCTCGATCTCGTAGCGCGTGATCACCGGGCCCGGCGCGGCCGCGACCACGCGCACCTCCACACCGAAGTCCTTGAGCTTTTTCTCGATCAGGCGGCTGGTCATCTCCAGCGTCTGCGCGTCCACCGTGCTCTGCTGGCCCGGCGCGGCGTCCAGCAGATCGACCTGCGGCAGCTTGCTGTCGGGCAACTCGGTGAACAGCGGCTTCTGGCGCTCCTTGGCCACGCGCTCGCTCTTGGGCACCTCAACCATGGTCGGCTCGATGACCACGGGCACCGGGTGGTGCTCCTCGATCTCCACGCGCTCGGTCTTCACCACTTCTTCGCGCTCACGCGCAGCGGCGCGGCCGATGCGCTCGTCCTCCACCGCCTCGCGCTTCTCGCGCCGGGCCTCGAACCAGCCGTCGACCGTGTGGCCGACCACCTCGGCCCAATGGCCCCAGGAGAAGCGAAACACCAGCGGCAGGCAGGCCAGCAGGGCCGCCAGCAGCGCCAGTGCCGCCCCGGTGAAGCCCAGCCAGCGCTCGGCCACGGGCCCCAGGGCCTGCCCCAGCACACCGCCCGAATGGCCAGGCAGGAGGGCCTCCAGCCGATGCAAGCGGCCCCACTCCAGCGCGCAACTCACCATCAGCAGAACGACCAGGCCGCCCCAGAAGGCCGCGCGGCGCATGTGTGGCCGCTGCCACCAGCGCGGCTCGGCCGGCACGGGCGAAGGGCCACGCAACCAGCGCGCCAGGCCCGAGAGCCAGGCCCGCACGCCGGCGGCGAAGCACCACCAGACCGAAAACCCGAACAGGAAATAGCTGGCGTCGGCCACGATGGCGCCCAGCCGGCCGGCCCAGTTGCGCACCTCGGGGGACGTGCCCGTGGTGCTCCAGGCCGGGTCGGCCAGCGAGTGGCTCAGCAGGGCGATCAACCAGAAGGCCAGTGCAGCGGCGCCGAGCACGAGGCCGATTTCCTGGGCGAAACGCGCGATGCCACTGGGCGCGGACGCGCCCTGCTGGTCGGCGTTGAGGGTATTGAGCGAATAGGTCATGGCGCGCAAGCAAGCCCAAGCTTACCCCAGCGCACCACCGCGCCTCAGCCCACCACGACAGACTCAGCCCAGGGTGTTGAGCCGTTCCTTGATGATGGTGCTGCCGTCCTCGGCGACCTCGATGAAGCCCCGGTCCTCCAGGTCCTTCATGACGCGGCTGACCATCTCGCGCGAGGCGCCGATCATCTTGGCCACATCCTGGCGGGACACCCGCTCGCGGATCATCAGCTGGCCGTCGCGCCCGGGCTGGGCCTGCTCCAGCAGCGCGCGGGCCACACGACCGTACACGTCCAGCAAGGCCAGGGACTCGATCTTGCGGTCGGCCTGCCGCAGGCGCTGCACCAGGCCGCGCATCACGGCATAAGCCATGGAGGAGTTCTCGGGCAGGCAGCGCGCGAACTCGTTGCGGCCCAGGATCAGCACATCGGTCTGCACCTCGGCGCGCACCGTGGCCGAATGCGGCTGGTTGTCGATCAGGCTCATCTCGCCCACGTAGTCGCCCGGGTTCATGGTGGCCAGGATGACCTCGCGGCCGCGGCTGTCGGTGGTGACGACCCGGGCCCGGCCGGTGAGCACGATGGCCAGGCAGTTCGACTTCTTGCCCTGCTCGACGATCATTTCGCCGCGCTTGTAGCGGCGCTTGACCACCGCGTCCGCCACCGATTCGGCCTGGGCCTGCGTGAGGGTTGAAAACAGCGGCACGCGACGGATCAGGTCGAGATTGGACAGAATGGACATGCGTGTATTCCCAGACAGCGGGGAAAAGAGGGCCCGCTTCCCTACAATCCCGGCCGGTCATGGCTTGTGGCGATCGCCGCCATTGACGCGCGTTATTTGACTATCGCGCCGGGTATCTCCATATACCCCCTCGACTCTAAACCAATTGCTCCGTTTTTCGATAGCGCGCACCAATATGAAACACGCCAAAGTCCTGATCCTGGGTTCCGGTCCCGCCGGCTACACCGCCGCCGTGTACGCCGCCCGCGCCAACCTCAACCCGGTGCTCATCACCGGCATCGCCCAGGGCGGTCAGCTCATGACCACGACCGAGGTGGACAACTGGCCCGCCGACGTGGACGGCGTGCAAGGCCCTGATCTGATGCAGCGTTTCCTGCAGCACGCGGAACGCTTCAAGACCGAGATCGTCTTCGACCACATCAACAAGGTCGACTTCTCCAAACGCCCCTTCACCCTCACCGGAGACAGCGGCACTTACACCTGCGACGCGCTCATCCTCGCCACCGGCGCGTCGGCCCAGTACCTGGGCCTGCCGTCCGAAGAAGCGTTCATGGGCAAGGGCGTGAGCGCCTGCGCCACCTGCGACGGCTTCTTCTACCGCGGCCAGACCACCTGCGTGATCGGCGGCGGCAACACCGCGGTCGAGGAAGCGCTGTACCTGTCCAACATCGCCAGCAAGGTCTACCTGGTGCACCGCCGCGACAAATTCCGCGCCGAGCCCATCCTGGTGGACAAGGTGATGGAGAAAGTCAAGGAAGGCAAGATTGAACTCAAGCTCTTCAAGACCCTGGACGAGGTGCTCGGCGACCAGACCGGCGTCACCGGCATCCGCCTGAAGGACACCCAGACCGGCGCCACCGAGGAGCTGAAGCTGCAGGGCTGCTTCATCGCCATCGGCCACCGACCGAACACCGAGATCTTCCAGGGCCAGCTGGAGATGAAGGACGGCTACATCGTCACGAAATCGGGGCTCAGCGGCATGGCCACCATGACCAGCGTGCCCGGCATCTTCGCGGCGGGCGACGTGCAGGACCATGTGTACCGCCAGGCCATCACCAGCGCCGGCACGGGCTGCATGGCCGCGCTGGACGCCCAGCGCTTCCTGGAGCAGCAGGGCGCCTGAGCCCCCTGCCCGCCCCATTTGGCCAGCCGGGCTGGCTGTGGCTATAATCGCGGGCTTTGCTGAAAGTCCGGTTTGCGCCGGGCCAACCGCGATTTTGGGTTACCGCCACCCACAACTGGCGAGGTGAGGCTGGACGCCAGTCGCCGGGAATTCCCCCGGCGGCCCGCCGCGAACAGCCGTGTGAATGGATCGGAGTGTCCTCATGGCACGCGTCTGCGACGTCACGGGCAAGAAGCCCCAAGTCGGGAACAACGTTTCCCACGCCAACAACAAAACCAAGCGCCGGTTCCTGCCGAACCTGCAATACCGCCGTTTCTGGGTCGAAAGCGAGAACCGCTGGGTGCGCCTGCGCGTCTCCGGCGCTGCCCTGCGCCTGATCGACAAGAAAGGCATCGACGTCGTGCTGGCCGACATGCGCGCCAACGGCCAGGCTTAAGGAGAATCACCATGGCAACCAAAGGCGGTCGCGAAAAGATCAAACTGGTGTCCTCCGCGGGCACCGGCCACTTCTACACCACGGACAAGAACAAGAAGACCACGCCGGACAAGCTGGGCTTCATCAAGTTCGACCCGAAGGCCCGCAAGCACGTGGAATACAAGGAAGCGAAGCTCAAGTAAGCCCCGCTTCTCCAACAAAAAGCCCGCTGATATCAGCGGGCTTTTTGTTTTCCCGGGCCTGGCATCCGGGTTTGCGGTCCATCGACGCTACTCCTGAGCCGAGCGCCGCACCGTCCAACGCGGCGCGGGATCGCCACGGTCCTTCAGGCGTGGGCCGAGCGCAGGCGAATGGAGAAGTCCCGCAACGCGGCGATGCCGCTCTCTTCCGCGCGACGGCACCAGGCCTGCAGGTCGGCGGCGAGCTGCTCGCGCGTGGCGTTGGTGCTGGACCACAGGGCGCGCAGTTCTTCGCGCATGGTCACCATCTTGTCGAGCACCGGGTGCTCGGCGCGAACCTGGGCCAGCTGCGGCTTGACGGCGGCGGGCACCTTGTCGTCGTCGCGGTGCAGCCAGCGCTTGGCGGCCGTCAGCACCGAGGCGTCGGCCTGGCGGGCCTTGAGCGTGGCGATCTCGGTCTTGCAGGCTTCGCGCAGTTCGCGGGCGTAACCGGCCATGACTTCGTAGCGGTTGGCGATGATGGCTTCCAGCGTCTGCTCATCGGCCACGGGCTTGACCGCGCCAAACGCCATCTTGGGCGGCACCTTCTTCACCGTGGCCAGACCCAGCGACTGCAGGATGCTGATGTACATCCAGCCGATGTCGAACTCGTAAGGCTTGACCGACAGCTTGGCCGAGGTGGGGTAGGTGTGGTGGTTGTTGTGCAGTTCCTCGCCGCCGATGATGATGCCCCAGGGCGAGACGTTGGTGCTGCCGTCCACCGCCTCGAAGTTGCGGTAGCCCCACCAGTGGCCGATGCCGTTGATGATGCCGGCAGCCGTGAGGGGAATCCAGGCCATCTGGATCGCCCAGACCATCAGGCCCAGGGCACCGAACAGCACCACATCGAGGATCAGCATGAGGCTCACGCCCAGCGCCGAGAAGCGCGTGTAGACGTTGCGCTCGATCCAGTCGTTCGGCGTGTTGTGGCCGTAGCGCGCCATGGTGTCGGCGTTCTTGGCCTCGGCTCGGTACAGCTCGGCGCCTTCCCAGAACACCTTTTTGATGCCGAAGATGTGCGGGCTGTGGGGGTCGCCTTCCTGCTCGCACTTGGCGTGGTGCTTGCGGTGGATGGCCGTCCATTCCTTGGTGACCATGCCGGTGGTCATCCAGAGCCAGAAGCGGAAGAAGTGCGCGGCGATCGGGTGCAGATCAAGCGAGCGGTGGGCCGAGTGGCGGTGCAGGTAGATCGTGACGCTGGCGATGGTGATGTGCGTCAGCACCAGCGCGATCAGCACGACCTGCCACCAGCTGGCGCCGGTCACGCCGTTGATCAGGAAATTCACCACGCCGTCGAGCAACGCGGAAAAGGCACCAGGGTCGGAAGCGGTCATCGAAGTCCTATCAGGACTGCCCGGAAACGGAGGACAAGCCTTCACACGCGCCCGGGGCAGGCGGGCGGCGCAGGCAGGATTTTAGGCGGGGGGTGTCTCCCGACCAAGCCATTGGTCCCCGGCAAAGGCCGGAAGTGCCCGCTACTTCAGGGCCAATTGACCCCGATCAAGCTTTTTTCCGCCAGACGGCGGCAAAAAAGCCGTCGGTGCCGTGTCGGTGGGGCCACAGGCGCAGGAAGCGCCCTTCGTCGGCCAGGCTGCACAAGGACGGGGCGCCGGGCACGCGCAGGGCGTCCAGCAGCGGCGCCACCGGCTCGACCTCGAAGCCGGGTTGCGCCGCCGAAAAGGCCTCGGCCACGGCCTCGTTTTCGTCGCGCAGCAGGCTGCAGGTGGCGTAGACCAGCCGCCCGCCGGGCTTGAGCAGGCGCGCCGCGCTGTCCAGGATGGCGCGCTGCGTGGCGGCCTGCGCGGCCACGGTTTCAGGGGTCTGACGCCACTTGAGGTCGGGGCTGCGGCGCAGTGTGCCCAGGCCGGAGCACGGCGCGTCGACCAGTACCCGGTCGATCTTGCCGGCCAGGCGCTTGATGCGTTCGTCGCGCTCGTGGGCGATGGCCACGGGGTGTACGTTGGACAGGCCACTGCGCGCCAGGCGCGGCTTGAGCGCGTCGAGCCGATGGGCCGAGGTGTCGAAGGCGTAGAGGCGGCCGGTGTTGCGCATGGTCGCACCGATGGCCAGGGTCTTGCCCCCGGCGCCGGCGCAGAAGTCCACCACCATCTCGCCGCGCTTGGCGTCGAGCAGCAGCGCGAGCAGCTGCGAACCTTCGTCCTGCACCTCGAGTTCGCCGTTCACAAAGGCTGGAAGCCGGGCCAGCGAAGGCTTGCCCTGCAGGCGGATGCCCCAGGGCGAATGCGCCGTGGGCTCGGCCTTCAGGCCCGCGGCGCGCAGCGCGGCGAGAGCCGCCTCGCGCTTGGCCTTCAGGGCGTTGACCCGCAGGTCCAGCGGCGCCGGCTGCAGCAGGCTCGCGGCCAGGTCGTCGAAGCCCTCGCCCACCTGCGCGCGCAGGGCGTCGGCCAGCCACTGCGGCAGGTTGTGGCGGTGCGGCGCCAGCCACTCGTCCTCGCGCACCCGGGCGCAGGCGTCCAGCCAGACCTTTTCGGGCTCGCTCAACGCGCTCTTGAGGAAATCGCGGTCCCCCGAGAAGCCCAGGATGGCCAGGCGGCGCCACTTGGAGCCGCTGCCCGAGCGCGCCAGCCATTCGAACTTGAGGCGCTCGCGCAGCGCGGCGTAGACGGTGTCGGACAAGGTGGCGCGCTCGCGCGGGCCCAGCGACTTGTTCTCGCGGAAATGGCGGGCGACGACGGCGTCGGCGGGGTGGTCAAAACGGAACACGGCCTCGACCAGGGCGGTGCATTCGTCGAGCAGGGCTTTGGGGTGCATGGGGGCGGTATTGTCCCACTGGGATAATCGAGGGCTATGTCTGAAATCCAGGACCAGGTGCGCCGGCGCCGCACCTTCGCCATCATTTCCCACCCCGACGCGGGCAAGACCACGCTCACCGAGAAGCTGCTGCTCTTCTCCGGCGCGATCAACATCGCCGGCAGCGTGAAGGCGCGCAAGGCCGCGCGCCACGCCACCAGCGACTGGATGGAGATCGAAAAGCAGCGCGGCATCTCGGTGGCCTCCAGCGTGATGCAGATGGAATACCGCGACTGCGTCATCAACCTGCTGGACACCCCCGGCCACCAGGACTTCTCCGAGGACACCTACCGCGTGCTGACCGCCGTGGACGCGGCCCTGATGGTGATCGACGCGGCCAACGGCGTGGAGCCTCAGACGCGGCGGCTGCTGCAGGTCTGCCGCGCCCGCAACACGCCCATCATCACCTTCGTCAACAAAATGGACCGCGAGGTGCAGCAGCCGCTGGACCTGATGGACGAGATCGAGCGCGAGCTGGGCATGACGGTGGTGCCCTTCACCTGGCCCGTGGGCATGGGCAAGACCTTCCGTGGCGTGTACGACCGCCGCGCCGAGCAGATGCGCGTCTTCGCCGCCGGCGACGACAAGCGCGGCGGCGAGGAAGAGGTGCTGGCTGGCCTGGACAATCCCGAGAGCGCCACGCGCTTCGGCAGCGAGTTCGCCCAGGCCAAGGACGAGCTGGAGCTGGTGGCGGGCGCCTCGCCCGCCTTCGACGAGCAGGCCTTCCTGGCTGGGCATCAGACGCCCATGCTGTTCGGCTCGGCCGTCAACAACTTCGGCGTGCGCGAAGTGCTGGACGCGCTGGTGGACCTGGCGCCGCCGCCCGGACCGCGGCCGGCTATCCAGCGCACCGTCGAGCCCGAGGAGCGCAAGTTCAGCGGCGTGGTCTTCAAGATCCAGGCCAACATGGACCCCGCCCACCGCGACCGCATCGCCTTCGTGCGCGTGGCCAGCGGCCACTTCGAGCGCGGCATGCGCCTGAAGGTGGTGCGCAGCGGCAAGGAGTTGCGACCCAACACGGTGGTCAGTTTCCTGTCGCAGCGCCGCGAACTGCTCGACGAGGCCTTCGCGGGCGACATCATCGGCATCCCCAACCACGGCGTGCTGCAGTTGGGCGACACCCTGACCGAGGGCGAGGCGCTGCAGTTCACGGGCCTGCCCTTCTTCGCGCCCGAGATCATCCGCAGCGTGGAAGTGGCCGACCCGCTGCGCAGCAAGCAGCTGCGCGCCGGCCTCACCCAGCTCGGCGAGGAAGGCGCGATCCAGGTCTTCCGCCCGGTGGCCGGCAGCGTGCTGCTGCTGGGCGCCGTGGGCCAGCTGCAGTTCGAGGTGGTGGCCCACCGCCTGGAGCACGAGTACGGCGTCAAGGCGCGCATCACCGGCAGCTCGTACAACGTGGCGCGCTGGGTGACCTGCGCGCCCGAGGACGGCGGCGAACAGGAGCTCAAGCGCTTCATCGACGCCAACGCCCACCGCGTGGCGCTGGACGCGGTGGACGCGCCCACCGTGCTGCTCGACCACATGGCCACGCTGCGCGCGGTCGAGGCGAACTGGCCCAAAATCAGGTTCCACGCCATGCGCGAGCACGCGGGGCTGGTCTTCCACAAGTCCATGTGACAGCGCCCATCCATCACGTCCAGGTTCGGCCCGGCCCCATGGCCGGCGTGCACGCCGTGCTGACGCACAGCGCCCGCGGCTTCGGCCGGCACTGGCACGACAGCTTCGGCTTCGGCGTGATGGACGAAGGCGCCCACCGCTCCGCCAGCGGCCGCGGCCCGGTGCTCGCGACCGCCGGCAAGCTGATCGCCACCAACCCCGGCGAGGTGCACGACGGCCTGCCCGTGGGCGAACAGGCGCGCCGCTGGCGCATGGTGCACGTCAGCCCCGAGGCGATGGCCGCGCTGGCCGACCTGCGGCCCGGCCACGAGATCACCCAGCCGGTGTTCGACGACCCCCTGCTGCATGGCGCCATCCACCGCCTGTTCCTCTGCTGGGACGGCAGCGCCCCCGCCGCGGACCACGCGCTCTGGGACGAGGCCCTGACCAGCGCCTGCGGACTGCTGGCCCTGCGGCACGGCAACCGCCAGCCGGGCGGCTCCGGCCTCGACACCCTCGGCCTGGCGCGGGCGCGCGAGCGCCTGCTCGACGGCCTGGAGCGAGCGCCTGACCTGGACGAGCTGGCCAGCCTGGCCGGCCTGTCGCGCTTCCAGCTCGTGCGCCAGTTCGCGCGCGCGCACGGTCTGCCGCCCTTCGCCTGGCTGCAGCAGCAGCGGCTGGGCCGGGCGCGGGCGCTGATCGCCGCCGGCACGCCGCTGAGCGAGGCCGCCCTGGCCTGCGGCTTCGCCGACCAAAGCCACCTGAACCGCCACTTCGTGCGCTGCTTCGGCTTCACCCCCGGCGCCTGGCGCCGCGCCTGGCTGCAATAACGTTCAAGACGGCCCGCGCGCGGCGCGCCAGGATTCGCCCGCGGCCCGGCTCATCGGGCCGCGCCGTCGACACCCGGAGCGCCGCATGCCCAGCCTCGAATTCCTCCTCACCTCCGCCGTCGTGGTGGTCACGCCCGGCGCGGGCGTGCTGTTCACCGTCTCCACCGGCCTGTCGCAGGGGCGGCTCGCCAGCGCCTATGCCTCGCTGGGCTGCACACTGGGCATCCTGCCGCACATGGCCGCCACCGCCCTGGGCCTGGCCGCCGTGATGCACGCGGGCGCCCTGGCCTTCCAGCTGCTCAAGCTGGCCGGCGTGCTCTACCTGCTGTTCCTAGCCTGGATGACCTGGCGCGACCGCTCGGCCTTCGCCGCCGCCCCGGGCACGCCCCCGCAGTCGCCGCTGCGCCTGGTCGCCAAGGCGGTGCTGGTCAACGCGCTCAACCCCAAGCTGACCTTGTTCTTCTTCGCCTTCCTGCCGCAATTCATGGACCCGGCCGACCCGGCGCCCCTGCGGCAGTTCGCCGTGTTGGGCGCGGTCTTCATGCTCATGACACTGGCCGTGTTCGTGGCCTACGGAGCGCTTGCCGACGCCTTCCGCCAGCGCGTGCTGACCTCGCGGCGCACGCAGGACGCGCTGCGCCGCGGCTTCTCGGCCGCCTTCGCGCTGATGGCCGCCAAGCTCGCGCTGAGCGGGCGCTGAGCGGGCGCTGAGCCGCCCGGACAGGCCCTCAGCCGCCCGCCAGGCAGCGCTCCACGGCGCGCGGGTAGATCAGGTGCTCCTGCGTGAGCACCCGCGCCGCCAGCGCCTCGGCCGTGTCGCCGGGCAGCACGGGCACCACGGCCTGCGCCAGGATCTCGCCATGGTCGAGTTCGCCGGTGACGCGGTGCACCGTGGCGCCGGCCACGCGGCAGCCCATCTCGATGGCGCGCTGGTGCGTCTTCAGGCCAGGGAAGGCCGGCAACAGGCTGGGGTGGATATTGAGCAGGCGGCCGTCGTAGTGGTGCACGAAGCCCGGTGTGAGGATGCGCATGAAGCCCGCCAGCAGCACCAGCGCGGGCGCGTGGGCGTCGATGGCGGCCATGAGCGCGGCGTCGAAGGCCTCGCGGTCGGCGTGCCGCTTGTGGTCGACCACCGCGGTGGCCAGCCCGCGTTCGCGGGCCCAGGCGAGGCCGGCGGCGTCGGGCCGGTTGCTCAGCACCGCCACCACGCCCGCGCCAAAGCGCTCGCCCCAGCGGTCCCGCACCGACGCCTCCACCAGGGCGGCCATGTTCGAGCCGCTGCCCGAGATGAGGATGACGATCGGACGGGCTGGGCGCGCTGGCATGGGGCGGGAGTGTAATGAGGCCGGCCGGCGGCTTGTCGCCGCCTCGACACGCAAAAAACGAACGGTCGTGCGAAACTCGATTCACACGCAACCCGGGGCCCGTCGGGCCCCCCGAGGAGACACACGATGGATCTGGCCTTCACGCCTGAGGAGCAGGCGTTTCGCGACGAGATACGCGCCTGGGTGCGCGCCAACCTGCCCGCCGAGATCAGCCACAAGGTGCACAACGCCCTGCGCCTGACGCGCGACGACATGCAGCGCTGGGCAAAGATCCTGGGCAAGAAGGGCTGGCTGGGCTACGGCTGGCCCCAACAGTTCGGCGGCCCGGGCTGGAGCGCGGTGCAGAAGCACCTGTTCGAGGAGGAATGCGCCCTGGCCGGTGCGCCGCGCATCGTGCCCTTCGGGCCGGTGATGGTGGCGCCGGTCATCATGGCCTTCGGCAACAAGGAACAACAAGAACGCTTCCTGCCCGGCATCGCCAGCGGCGAGGTCTGGTGGAGCCAGGGTTACAGCGAACCGGGCTCGGGCTCGGACCTGGCCTCGCTCAAGACGCGCGCCGAGCGCCGGGGCGACAAGTACATCGTCAACGGCCAGAAGACCTGGACCACCCTGGGCCAGTACGGCGACTGGATGTTCAACCTCGTGCGCACCAGCACCGAGGGCAAGCCGCAGACCGGCATCTCCTTCCTGCTGCTGGACATGAAGTCCAAGGGCGTCTCGGTGCGCCCCATCAAGCTGCTGGACGGCGAATGCGAGGTCAACGAGGTCTTCTTCGACAACGTCGAGGTGCCGGCCGAGAACCTGATCGGCGAGGAGAACAAGGGCTGGACCTACGCCAAGCACCTGCTCAGCCACGAGCGCACCAACATCGCCGACGTGAACCGCGCCAAGCGCGAGCTGGAGCGCCTCAAGCGCATCGCCAAGACCGAGGGCGTGTGGGACGACACCCGCTTTCGCGACCAGATCGCACTGCTCGAGGTGGACGTGGTGGCACTGGAGATGCTGGTGCTGCGCGTGCTCTCGGCCGAGAAGTCGGGCAAGAACTCGCTGGACATCGCCGGCCTGCTCAAAATCCGCGGCAGCGAAATCCAGCAGCGCTACAGCGAACTCATGATGCTGGCCGCCGGCCCCTACAGCCTGCCCTTCATCGAGGAGGCCATGGAAGCCGGCTGGCAGGGCGACTTCCCGGGCGGCGTGCTGGCCAATGCGCCGCTCGCCTCCACCTACTTCAACATGCGCAAGACCACGATCTACGGCGGCTCCAACGAGGTGCAGCGCAACATCGTGGCGCAGACCGTGCTGGGCTGAGGAGACAAGAATGGACTTCGATTTTTCCGACGACCAGGTCGCGCTGCGCGACGCCGTGCAGAAGTGGGTGGAGAAGGCCTACGGCTTCGAGCGCCGCCGCGCCATCGTGCAAGCCGGCGGTTTCGAGCGCGGCGCCTATGGCGAACTCGCCGAACTCGGCCTGACCGGCCTGTATGTGGACGAAGGCCACGGCGGTCTGGGCATGGGCCCGGTCGAGGCCATGGTGGTGATGGAGGAGCTGGGCCGCGGCATCGTGCTCGAGCCGCTGGCGCAGACGCTCATCGCCAGCGGCGCGATCGGCGCCTACGGCGCGGACGACGTCAAGGCCGGCTGGCTGCCCCGCATCGCCAGCGGTGAGGCCCTGGTGGTGCTGGCGCTGCAGGAGCGTGGCGCGCGCTACCGACTCGACCGCCTCGCCGCCACCGCGAGCCAGGCGGGCGGCGCCTGGACCGTGTCCGGCCACAAGCACCTGGTGGCCGCGGCCGACCGCGCCGACGCCTTCCTGGTGCCCGCCGTGGCCAATGGCCAACCCGCCCTCTTCCTGGTGGAGGCCGGCGCCAGCGGTGTGAAGACCACCGGCTACCCCACGCAGGACGGCAGCCGCGCCGGCGACCTGGTGCTGGACAAGGCCCCGGCCGTGCTGGTCACCGCCAATGGTCAGGCCGCGCTGGAGCACGCGGTGGACGTGGGCATCGCCGCCACCTGCGCCGAGGGCGTGGGCGTGATGGAGCAGACGCTGGCGCTCACGGTGGACTACATGAACACGCGCAAGCAGTTCGGCGTGGCCATCGCCAGCTTCCAGGCCCTGCGCCACCGCGTGGCCGACATGAAGATGCAGCTGGAGCTGGCCCGCTCCATGAGCTACTACGCCAGCCTGAAGCTCAACGCCCCCGCGGCCGAGCGCCGCGCCGCCATGGCCCGCGCCAAGGTGCAGCTGGGCAACGCCATGCGCTTCATCGGCCAGCAATCGGTGCAGCTGCACGGCGGCATCGGCGTGACCGACGAGTACATCGGCAGCCACTACTTCAAGAAGCTCACCCAGCTGGAAATGACGTTCGGCGACACCCTGCACCACCTGGGCGAGGTGTCCGGGCGCATGCAGGACACCGCTGGCGTGTTCGCCTGAACGGGCGCGGCTGCGCGCCTAGGCGTGCAGCCGCGAGCTCTTCGGCAGGTGCGCCATCAGGAACTCCATCTGGTCCGCCAGGATGCGGCGGTTGCGCAGGATGAAGTCCTCCCACAGGCTGGGCACGTAGGGCGTGTACAGCAGCGGCATGTGCGCCTGCTCGGGCGTGCGGTTGCCCTTGCGGTGGTTGCACGACTTGCAGGCCGTCACCACGTTCATCCAGGTGTCGCGCCCGTTCTGGCCGAAGGGCACGATGTGCTCGCGCGTCAGGTCTTCCTCGTGGAAGTGATGGCCGCAATAGGCGCAGACGTTGCGGTCGCGCGAGAACAGCTTCTGGTTCGTGAGCGTGGGCCGCAGCTCGAAGGGGTTGATGCGCGGCACGCCCTGGGTGCCGATGATCGAGTTGACCGTGATCACCGACTGCAGGCCCGTGACGGCGTTGTGGCCACCGTGGAACACCGCGATCTCGGCACCCGCCTCCCAGCGCACCTCCTCGGCCGCGTAGTGCAACACGGCTTCTTCGAGGCTGATCCAGGACTGGGGCAGTCCCTGCGCCGAAAGCTTCAAGACCTTCAAAACGGGCTCCTTCGTGCGTCTAGACACCGGAAAGGTCCGGAACCCGCATGGGGCCCGGGGCCTGCGTTTTCGTGTGCCAATATAACAACCTTCGACGACGAATCCGCGTCCATGCGGGACAAGCCCCCGCGATGTGACAAACCTTCCCGCCCCGCCCTTCCCCATGCAAATCCTCCGCGGCCTCTGGAACCGCCCCCACGGCACGCCCGACAGCGTGCGCGGCTGCGCCCTCACCATCGGCAACTTCGACGGCGTGCACCGTGGCCACCAGGCCATGCTGGCGCTGCTGCGCAACGAGGCCCGCCACCGCGGCGTGCCCAGCTGCGTGATGACCTTCGAGCCGCACCCGCGCGACTACTTCGCCGCCCGCCACCGCAAGCCCGAGCTGGCGCCCGCGCGCATCGCCACCCTGCGCGACAAGCTGGAGGAGTTGCAGCGCTGCGGGGTGGACCGCTGCGTGATCCTGCCCTTCAACGAGCGCCTGGCCTCTCAGACCGCCGCCTCCTTCATCGAGGACACCCTGGTCGGCGCCCTGGGCGTGCGCTACGTGCTGGTGGGCGATGACTTCCGCTTCGGGGCCCAGCGCGCGGGCGACTACGCCATGCTCGACGCGGCCGGCGCGCGCCAGGGCTTCGACGTGGCGCGCATGCAGAGCTACGAGGTGCACGGCCTGCGCGTGTCCAGTTCGGCCGTGCGCGAGGCCCTGGCCGAAGGCCGCCTGGACGACGCCGCCGCCCTGCTGGGCCGGCCCTACGCCATCAGCGGCCACGTGGTCCACGGGCGCCAGCTGGGCCGCGCGCTGGCCGAGTCCGCCCCGGGTCGCCACGACGGCTTTCGCACCCTCAACCTGCGCTTCGCGCACTGGAAGCCGGCCGCCAGCGGCATCTTCGCGGTGCTGGTGCACGGTCTGTGGGACGAGCCCCTGCGCGGCGTGGCCAACCTGGGCGTGCGGCCCTCGCTGGACCCGAACGACGTCAACGGCGGGCGTGTGCTGCTGGAAACCCATTGCCTGGACTGGCCCGCGGCCTTGTCCCAGCGCCTGCCCGGCGGGGAGGCCTACGGTAAAATCGTGCGCGTGGAACTGCTGCACAAACTGCACGACGAGCTGAAGTACGACAGCCTCGATGCCCTCACGCAAGGCATCGCCAAGGACGTCGCCGACGCCCGCGCGTTCTTCGAGGCCATGCACGGCCGCACGCACCGGCAGACCACACGCGACCGAATTTGACGACCGCCCCCTGGCGGTCGTTGCCCTTTCACAGGCTCGGGGCACGCGCCCGTCGTCTCCCTTTTCCCGCCCACGCCCCGTGGGCCGAGCTTGGCCCCTGCGATCACGCCACACACCATGTCCGAGACGAAGAACGCCTACCCCGTCAACCTGCTGGACACGCCCTTCCCCATGCGCGGCGACCTGCCCAAGCGCGAGCCGGGCTGGGTCAAGCAATGGAACGACGAGGGCCTGTACCAGCGCCTGCGCGACGCGCGCCGCGGCGCTCCGCTGTTCGTGCTGCACGACGGCCCGCCCTACGCCAACGGCCAGATCCACATGGGCCACGCCGTCAACAAGGTGCTCAAGGACATGATCGTCAAGAGCCGCCAGCTGGCCGGCTTTGACGCGCAGTACATCCCGGGCTGGGACTGCCACGGCCTGCCGATCGAGAACGCGATCGAGAAGAAGCACGGCCGCCACCTCAGCCGCGACGAGATGCAGGCCAAGAGCCGCGCCTACGCCACAGAGCAGATCGACCAGCAGCGCGCCGACTTCAAGCGCCTGGGCATCCTGGGCGACTGGGAGCGCCCCTACCTCACCATGGCCCCGGCCAACGAGGCCGGCGAGATCCGCGCCTTCAAGCGCGTGATCGAGCGCGGCTTCGTCTACCGGGGCCTCAAGCCCGTGTACTGGTGCTTCGACTGCGGCAGCTCGCTCGCCGAATTCGAGATCGAGTACGCCGACAAGCAGAGCGACACGCTGGACGTGGCCTTCGAGACCGACGACGCCGGAAAGCTCGCCGCCGCCTTCGGCCTGGCCGCCCTGCCGCCCGGCAAAAGCGGCTTCGCCGTCATCTGGACCACCACCGCCTGGACCATCCCGGCCAACCAGGCGCTCAACGCCCACCCCGAGCTCAGCTACGCCCTGGTCGACACGCCCAAGGGCTGCCTGGTGCTGGCCGAAACCCTGGTCGAGAAGTGTCTGGAGCGCTTCGGGCTGCAAGGCACGGTCCTGGCCGTCACCCAGGGCGAGCAACTGGGCGGCCTGAACTTCCGCCACCCGCTGTACGAGGCAGACAAGGGCTACCGGCGCCTGTCGCCCGTGTACCTGGCCGACTACGTGAGCGACAGCGACGGCACGGGCATCGTGCACTCCTCGCCCGCCTACGGCCTGGACGACTTCAACTCCTGCATCAGCAACGGCCTCAAGGTCGAGGACGTGCTCAACCCCGTGCAAGGCAACGGCGTCTACGCGGCCGACTTCCCGCTGTTCGGCGGCCAGCACATCTGGAAGGCCGTGCCCCACATCATCGCGGCACTCAAGGCCGCCGGCCGGCTCATGAGCACCGTGGGCATCACCCACAGCTACCCGCACTGCTGGCGCCACAAGACGCCGGTGATCTACCGCGCCGCCGCGCAGTGGTTCATCCGCATGGACGAGGGCGAGGGCGTGTTCACCAAGGACAAGGCGCCCAAGACCCTGCGCCAGACCGCGCTCGAGGCCATCGACCACACCGGCTTCTACCCCGAGAACGGCCGCGCGCGCCTGCGCGACATGATCGCCAACCGGCCCGACTGGTGCATCTCGCGCCAGCGCAGCTGGGGCGTGCCCATCCCCTTCTTCCTGCACAAGGCCACGGGCGAGCTGCACCCGCGCACCATGGAGATCCTCGACCAGGCCGCCGCCATCGTCGAGAAAGGCGGCATCGAGGCCTGGAGCCGCGCCACCACCGAAGAGATCCTGGGCGCCGACGACGCGCCGCACTACGACAAGAGCAGCGACATCCTCGAGGTCTGGTTCGACTCCGGCTCCACCTTCTCGCACGTGCTGCGCGGCAGCCACGCGCACGCCTACCCCAACGGCGCCTTCCACTCGCAGGGCCCCGAGGCCGACCTCTACCTCGAAGGCCACGACCAGCACCGCGGCTGGTTCCACAGCTCGCTGCTGCTGGGCTGCGCCCTGTTCGACCGCGCGCCCTACCGCGGCCTGCTCACGCACGGCTTCACGGTGGACAGCCAGGGCCGCAAGATGAGCAAGTCGCTGGGCAATGGCATCGACCCGCAGGACGTGAACAAGAAGCTGGGCGCCGAGATCATCCGCCTGTGGGTGGCCGCCAGCGACTACTCGGGCGACATCGCGGGCGACGACAAGATCCTCGCGCGCGTCGTCGACGCCTACCGCCGCATCCGCAACACCCTGCGCTTCCTGCTCGCCAACCTGAGCGACTTCGACGCCGCGACGCACGCCGTGCCGCTGAAGGACCTGCTGGAGATCGACCGCTGGGCCCTGGCGCGCACCGCGCAGTTCCAGGCCGAGGTGACCGCGCACTACGACCGCTACGAATTCCACCCCGTGGTGGCCAAGCTGCAAGTCTTCTGTTCCGAGGACCTGGGCGCCTTCTACCTCGACGTGCTCAAGGACCGGCTCTACACCAGCGCCCCCGGCAGCCATGCCCGCCGCAGCGCGCAGACCGCGCTGCACCTGGTCGCGCACGCCATGCTGCGCTGGATGGCGCCCTTCATGAGCTTCACCGCCGAGGAGGCCTGGCCGGTGCTCGCGGGCGCGGCCAACAAGGGCTCCATCTTCTTCGAGACCTGGGCCGATCTGCCGCCGCCCGAAGAAGGCCTGCTGGCCAAGTGGACGCGCCTGTGCGAGATCCGCAACCTCGCCAACAAGGAGATCGAGAACCTGCGCACCCAGGGCGCCGTCGGGTCCTCGCTGCAGGCCCTGCTCAGCATCACCGCGCCGGCCGACGACGCCGCGCTGCTGCGCTCGCTGGGTGACGACCTGCGCTTCGTCACCATCACCTCGGCCGCGGACGTGGTCGACGGCGACGAACTGGCCGTGAAGGTCACCCCGGCCACCGCGCCCAAGTGCGAGCGCTGCTGGCACTACCGCGAGGACGTCGGCCAGGACCCGGCCCACCCCACGCTCTGCGGCCGCTGCACCAGCAACCTGTTCGGCGCGGGCGAAACCCGCACCGTGGCCTGATGGCACGCGCCAGCCTGCGTGCCATCGCGCCCTGGCTCGGCCTGGCCGCCGTGGCCTTCGCGCTGGACCAGCTCACCAAGTGGCTGATCCTGGCCACTTTCGCGCTGGGCGACAGCGTCGTGGTCACGTCCTTCTTCAACGTGGTGCGCGTGCACAACGAGGGCGCGGCCTTCTCCTTCCTCGCCGGCGCCAGCGGCTGGCAGCGCTGGTTCTTCACCGGCATCGGCGTCGCCGCCTCGGTCTTCATCGTCTGGATGCTGCGCAGCCACCCGGGGCAGCGGCTGTTCGCCTTTGCGCTGGCCTGCATCCTGGGCGGCGCCATCGGCAACGTGATCGACCGCCTGGTGCACGGCTACGTGGTGGACTGGCTGGACTTTCACTGGTCCTTCCTCGCCGGACTGTTCCCGGGCGGGCACTTCCCGTCCTTCAACCTGGCCGACACCTTCATTTCCATCGGCGCGGCCTGCCTGATCCTCGACGAGGTCCTGCGCGTGCGGAAGTCACGCGCCGCCCAGGCCCATTGAGGCCGGCGCTCGCGGCCTCGGCCGCGCGATGACAGAATGCCCGCTCATTCGTCATCCGAGGAGACCCCCATGCCCGGCCTGCTGCCCGACGTCGACCCCGACGGCCTGTACGAGTTCTCGGTGGTCTACACCGACCGCGCGCTCAACCACATGTCCAAGCGCTTCCAGGGCGTGATGACCGGCATCTCGTCCCTGCTCAAGCGCGTGTACGGCGCGCACGCTGCCGTGCTGGTGCCCGGCAGCGGCACCTTCGGCATGGAATCGGTGGCGCGGCAATTCGCGCACGGAAAACACGTGCTGGTCATCCGCAACGGCTGGTTCAGCTACCGCTGGACCCAGATCTTCGACATGGGCGCGATCCCCGCGAGCCACACCGTGATGAAGGCGCGCCCGCAGAACAAGAGCCCGCAGGCCCCCTGGGCGCCCGCCCCGATCGACGAGGTGGTGGCCACCATCGCGCGCGAGAAGCCGGCGCTGGTGTTCGCTCCGCACGTGGAAACCGCGGCCGGCATGATCCTGCCCGACGGCTACCTGAAGGCCGTGGCCGAGGCGGTGCACGCCGTGGGCGGCCTGTTCGTGCTCGACTGCATCGCTTCGGGCGCGATGTGGGTGGACATGAAGGCCACCGGCGTGGACGTGCTGGTCAGCGCGCCGCAGAAGGGCTGGAGCAGCTCGCCCTGCTGCGCGATGGTGATGCTCAGCGAGCGCGCGCGCCGCGCCATCGACGCCACGCAGAGCAGCAGCTTCGCCATGGACCTGAAGAAGTGGCTGCAGATCATGGAAGCCTACGAAGGTGGCGGCCACGCCTACCACGCCACCCTGCCCACGGACGCGCTGGCGCGTTTGCACGCCACCATGCTGGAGACCGAGGCCTACGGCTTCGCGCGCGTGCGCGAGGAGCAGATCGCGCTCGGCCAGGCCGTTCGCCAGCTGGTGGAGCACCACGGCTTTCCCAGCGTGGCGGCCGAGGGCTTCAAGGCCCCGGGCGTGGTGGTGAGCCACACCACCGACGCCGAGGTGCAATCGAGCAAGGCCTTCCTGGCCCTGGGCCTGCAGACCGCCGCCGGCGTGCCGCTGCAATGCGACGAAGGCCCGGACTTCAAGACCTTCCGCCTCGGCCTGTTCGGCCTGGACAAGTGGCACGACGTGCCGGCCACGGTGGCGCGGCTGCAGGCCGCGCTGCAGCGCATCGCGCCCGTGCGAGAGGCCCGGGCGGCCTGAACGCTCAGGGCAGCAGCACGGTGCAGCCCGTCGTCGCGCGGGCTTCCAGGCTCTCGTGGGCCTTCTTCACATCGGTCAGCGCGAAGCGCTGGTCGATGCGGATCTTCACCTGGCCGCTCGCCACCACCTGGAACAACTCGTCGGCCATCTGCTGCGTGCGCTCGCGGTTGTTGATGTGCGTGAACAGGGTCTGGCGCGTCACGTAGATCGAGCCCTTGGCCGCCAGGATGCCGGGCGCGAACGGCGGCACCGGCCCCGAGGCGTTGCCAAAGCTCACCATCAGGCCGAAGGGCCGCAGGCAGTCCAGCGACTTGTCCCAGGTGTCCTTGCCCACCGAGTCGTACACCACCTTCACGCCCTGCCCGCCGGTGATGGCCTTCACCCGCGCGGCGAAGTCCTCGGTGCGGTAGTTGATGGCGTGCTCGGCCCCGTGGTCCAGCGCCAGCTGGCACTTCTCGGCCGACCCCGCCGTGGCGATCAGGCGCAGGCCCAGGGCCTTGGCCCACTGGCAAGCGATCAGGCCGACACCGCCGGCCGCGGCGTGGAACAGCACGAAGTCGCCCGCTTCCAGGCCCTCCACCGGCTTGCAGCGGCGCAGCAGGTACTGCGCGGTCAAGCCCTTGAGCATCATGGCCGCGCCGGTCTCGAATGGAATGGCATCGGGCAGCTTGCACACGTTCATCGCCGGCATCACGCGCACGTCGCTGTAGCTGCCGGGCGGGTTGGCCGCGTAGGCCGCGCGGTCGCCCACCTTCAGGTGCGTCACGCCCTCACCCACGGCTTCCACCACGCCCGCGCCCTCCATGCCCAGCGACAACGGCAGGGGAAAGGGGTACAGGCCCGTGCGCTGGTACACGTCGATGAAGTTCAGGCCGATCGCGTGGTGGCGGATGCGGATCTCGCCCGGGCCGGGCTCGCCCACCGCCACGGTGTCGATCACGAGTTGCTCGGGGCCGCCGGTGGCGTGGATGCGGACGGCGCGGCTGCTGGTGCTCATGGGGTCTCCTCGTTGGGGTTCGGTCGGGGGCGATGCTGCCACGATTCCCCCGCCGTCTCCGCGCCGGCGCCCGGGCGGCCCCGCGCCAGGGCAGGTTTTCGCCCGCTTGCTACAGTCGCGCCCCATGTCCGCTGCATCCAACGGCCGGTTGACGCCGTCCACCGTCGCCCTGCTCGTTCTGCCGCCGCTGTTCTGGGCCGGCAACGCGGTGGTGGGACGGCTGATGAACCAGACCGTTCCGCCGAGCACGCTCAACTTCATGCGCTGGGCGCTGGCGCTGCTGGTGCTGCTGCCCCTGGCCGCCTGGGTGCTGCGCCCGGGCAGCAGCCTGTGGCCGAACTGGCGGCGCTTCGCGCTGCTCGGCGCGCTGGGCGTGGGCAGCTACAACGCGCTGCAGTACCTCGCGCTGCGCACGTCCACGCCCCTGAACGTGACCCTGGTGGCCGCCAGCATGCCGGTGTGGATGCTGCTCGTGGGGCGGCTGCTCTATGGGGTGCCGGTGTCGCGCCGCGCGGCCGCCGGCGCCGCGCTCTCGCTCTGCGGCGTGGCCGTGGTGCTGTCGGGCGGCAGCCTGGCCCGCCTGCTGGCCGTGCAGCTCGTGCCGGGCGATGGCTGGATCCTGCTGGCCGCGCTGGTCTGGTCCTGGTACAGCTGGCTGCTGGTGCGCCCGCCCGAGGGCGGCGACCCGCCCGACATCAAAGGCGACTGGGCCGCCTTCCTGATGGCCCAGGTGGCGCTGGGCCTTGTCTGGTCGGGCGGCCTGGCGGCGCTCGAATGGGTTTACCTGCCGCCGGCCGATCTGCACATCCGCTGGGGCTGGCCGCTGGTGGCCGCCCTGGCCTACTTCGCCCTGTTCCCCTCGGTGCTGGCCTACCGCTGCTGGGGCGCGGGCGTGGCGCGCGTGGGGCCCGCCATGGCCAGCTTCTTCACCAACCTCACGCCGCTGTTCGCGGCCGTGCTGTCGGCCGCGATGCTGGGCGAGCCGCCGCGCTGGCACCACGCGCTGGGCTTCGCGCTGATCGTGGGTGGCATCCTGGTGTCGACGCCGCGCGCGAAGCGCTGAGCGCGGCCGCGCTCAGAACGTGCCCGGATAAGCGCCGCCGTCGGCCAGCACGTTCTGCCCCGTGATGTAGCCCGCCTGCGCGCTGCACAGGAAGGCACAGATCGCCCCGAACTCGGCCGGCTCGCCGAAGCGCTTGGCGGGCACGCCCTGGCGGCGGCCATCGGCGATGGCCTCGTAGCTCGTGCCCTGCTTCTGCGCCAGGCCGTCGAGCGTGGTGCGCAGGCGGTCGGTCTCGAAGGCGCCGGGCAGCAGGTTGTTGATGGTCACCCCGCGCGCGGCGATCTCGCTGCGCGCGAGGCCCGCGACGAAGCCCGTGAGACCGGAGCGCGCGCCGTTGGACAGGCCCAGCACCTGCAGCGGCGCCTTCACCGCGCCCGAGGTGATGTTGACGATGCGCCCGAAGCCGCGCTCGGCCATGCCGTCCACCGTGGCCTTGATGAGTTCGATCGGCGCGAGCATGTTGGCGTCCAGCGCGGCAATCCAGGTGTCGCGGTCCCACTGGCGGAAGTCGCCGGGCGGCGGGCCACCGGCATTGGTGACCACGATGTCGAAGGCCTTGCCCGGGCCGCCGGCCACGCCGAAGGCCGCCGCGCGACCCTCCGGGGTGGTGATGTCGGCCGACACCGGCAAGGCCACCACGCCCGGGTGCGCGGCGCGGATGGCCTGCGCCGCGGCCTGCAAGGCCTCGGCGCCACGCGCCACCATCACCAGGTTCACGCCCTCGGCGGCCAGCGCCTGCGCGCAGCCCAGCCCCAGGCCCTTGCTCGCGCCGCCGACCAGCGCCCATTTGCCTTTGATGCCCAGATCCATGTCGATCAATCTCCCGTGTCGATGGGTTTGGCCGCCGCCGGGGGCGCGCCGAAGCGCGTCACCAGGAACACGCCCGCGAGCACGAGCACCGTGCCCACGACGATCCAGCCGTTGAAAGGTTCGCCCAGAATGAACACGCCCATGAGGATGGTCGACATGGGGCCGAGCATCCCGGTCTGCGCGGCCAGGCCGGGGCCGATGCGCTCGATGGCCATCATCACCATGAGCACCGGTGCGAAGGTGCACAGGGTGGCGTTGAGCAGCGACAGCCAGATGACCTCGGGCGCCACCGTGGCGGCCGACAGCGGACGCAGCAGCAGAAACTGCGCGATGCACAGCACGCAGGCCACGCTGGTGGCCAGGCCCACCAGGCGCGTGGAGCCCAGGCGCTTGACGAGTTCGCCGCTGTAGACGAGGTAGATGGCGTAGCTGATGGCGCTGGCGAACACCAGGAAGGCGCCGAGGGCGGCATTGGGGCCCTGCTCGCCCAGCTCGTGCCCGAAGACCAGCAGCACGCCGGCGTAGCTCACGGCCATGGCGATGGCCTGCAGCGCGCCGATGCGGCGCCGGTACAGCAGCCAGCCAAGCAGCAGCACCAGGGTGGGGTTGAGGTAGAGGATCAGGCGCTCGAGGCTGGCGGTGATGTACTCCAGGCCCCAGAAGTCCAGGAAGCTGGCGAGGTAGTAGCCGGTGAGGCCGAGGCCGAGCACGCCGAGCCAGTCGCGCCGCGTCAGGGGTTCGGGCTTCTTCGCCAGGCCGGGCCGGTGGGTGGACCACCAGGTGAGCGCCAGGAACAGCGGCAGCGCGAACAGCATGCGGTACATGATGAGCGTGACCGCGTCGACGCCGTAGCGGTACGCCAGCTTGACGATGATGGCCTTGCCGCTGAAGGCGATGGAGCCGAGGATGGCGAGGGTGAGGCCGGAGGCCAGGTGGGGGTGGGGGGCGGCGCGCGACATGAAGCCCCGGATTATCGATCCCGGCCCATGGGCGCCGGGGAGCGTGGGCTATTGCACCGGCGGCGTGCAGGCCAGCACCTCGTCCAGCGTGGTCAGCCCCTCGGCCACGCGCGCGGCGCCGGCCAGGCGCAGCGGCCGCATGCCGTCCGTGACCGCCTGCGCCCGCAGGGCCTCCAGCCGCGGCTCGCGGATGACCTGGTTCTTGAAGGCCTCGCTGACGGTGAGCAGTTCGTACAGGCCCATGCGCCCGCGAAAACCGGTCATGCGGCAGTCCACACAGCCCACCGGCTGGTAGGGCCGGTAGCCGCCCGTGATCTGCCAGGGCTTCACCAGATCGGCCAGCTGCTCGCGCGCCTGGGCCGCCTCGTCCTTCTCGACCCGCGTCTTGCAGGCGGGACACAGGGTGCGCACCAGGCGCTGGGCCAGCACGCCCAGCACCGTGGCGTTGATGAGGTACGGCGGAATGCCGAGCTCCATGAGCCGCATCACCGCCGAGGGCGCGTCATTGGTGTGCAGCGTGGAGAACACCAGGTGGCCGGTGAGCGCCGCCTGCACCGCCATCTCGGCGGTGGCCAGGTCGCGGATCTCGCCCACCATGATGATGTCCGGGTCCTGCCGCATCAGCGCGCGCAGGCCCTGGGCGAAATCCAGGTCCAGGTGCGGCTGCACCTGCGTCTGGTTGAAGGCCGGCTCGATCATCTCGATCGGGTCCTCCACCGTGCTCACGTTCACCTCTTCCGTGGCCAGGCGCTTGAGCGTGGCGTACAGCGTGGTGGTCTTGCCCGAGCCCGTGGGTCCCGTCACCAGCACGATGCCGTGCGGCCGGCGCGTGAGGCCTTCCCAGCGCGTGGCATCGTGCGTGCTGAAGCCCAGCGCCGCGAGGTCCTTCACCGTCGACTCGGGGTCGAAGATGCGCATCACCAGCTTCTCGCCGAAGGCCGTGGGCAGAGTGGACAGGCGCATCTCCACCTCGTCGCCCTTGGCCCCGCCCACGCCGGGCTTGAGCGTCTTGATGCGGCCGTCCTGCGGCCGGCGCCGCTCCACCACGTCCATGCGACCCAGCAGCTTGATGCGCGCGGTCATCGCGTTCATCACGCCCAGCGGCAACTGGTACACCGGGTGCAGCACGCCATCGATGCGAAAGCGGATCACGCCCTGCTCGCGGCGCGGCTCCAGGTGGATGTCGCTGGCGCGCTGGTCGAAGGCGTACTGCCACAGCCAGTCCACCACCTGCACCACGCCCTGGTCGTTGGCGTCGATCTGCTTGTTGCCCTTGCCCAGCTCCACCAACTGCTCGAAGCTCTGGAAGCCCGCGGCGCCGCCGGTCTTGCTGGCCGCGCGCACCGACTTGGCGAGCGCGAAGAACTCGGCCGTGTAGCGCGTGATCTCGGCCGGGCTGGAGAGCACCAGGCGCACGGTCTTGCGCGTCTGGCGCTCGACCTCGCCCACCCAGTCGGTGATGAAGGGCTCGGCCGTGGCCACCACCACCTCGGCCGGCCCCACCTGCACGGGCAGCACCTTGTGGCGCTCGGCGTAGGCTGCGCTCATCACGTCGGCCACCTTGCCCACCTCCACCTTCAGCGGGTCGATGCGCAGGTACGTGAGGCCGCAGCGCTGCGCCAGCCATTGCGTGAGGGCCTCGGCGTCGAGCACATGGCCGTCGGCCGCGCGCGCCATGCCCACCACGGCCAGGCGCTGCAGGGGGTGCTGCGCGCTGTGGGCGGACGAGATGCGCGCCTCGGTGCGGCGCGCCTCGTCTTCGCCGATGACCCCGTCCTCCTTCAGCCAGCGCAGCACCAGCCGCCAGTCGAGCGGGCCGTTGGGGGCGGTGGTCGCGGCGGCGGGAGCGGAGGCGGTCTTCATGCTTATTCGCGAACGGGTTTGAACAGGCGCATCCACTTGACGGCGGGCAGGCCCCAGCGCTGCTGCACGGCCTCGGCGCGCGCCAGCAGCTCCAGCCGCGAAGGGCGCGAGGCGTGGCGCTGGGCCAGCACCACGGTATTGCCTTCGCGCGTGGGCCGGAAGGCCCAGACCGCGTCTTCGCCGAAGGCTTCGGCCAGGCTGGCCAGCGAGCGCGCGTAGCTCGAGTCGCGGCCGAAGAGGTTGACCGTGAGGCAGCCTTCGTCGGTGAGCGCGTCGCGGCAGTCGGCGTAGAAGCCGGCCGAGTCGAGCACGGGCGCGGCGGCCTCGTGGTCGTACAGGTCGACCTGCAGCGCGTCGTAGCGCGCGCGGTGCTCGTCGCGGCGGATCACTTCGCCGGCGTCGCCCATCAGCACGCGCAGGCGCGCGCCGTCGGGCGGCAGCTTGAACCAGCGGCGGCACACCGCCACCACCTGGGGGTTGATCTCGATCGCGGTGGTGTCCATGCGCAGCCGCTTGTGGCTGAACTTGGTGAGCGCGGCCGAGCCCAGGCCGAGCTGCAGCGCGCGGCGGCCCGCCACCGAGTCGGGCTCGACGAACAGCAGCCAGGCCATCATGCGCTGCACGTAGTCCAGCTCGATGTCGAAGGGCGCGTCGAGCAGCATGGAGCCCTGGACCCATTCGGTGCCCAGGTGCAGGAAACGGACCTCGCCGTCTTCGGAGATGTTGACTTCGGGCAGGGGATTCGTGTTTTTCATCGGTGCGCAGCGCTACCTTCGGGACCGCGGCATGGCCGCGAGGGAACCATCAACCACCGGGAAGGCAGGAGCCATTATGAACACGGAAGTCATCTGGAACTTCATCGTCACGCAGGGGGCCGACTTCGGCCTGAAGGTGCTGGGCGCGATCGCGGCCTGGGTCATCGGGCGCTGGCTGATCGGCATCGCGGTGCGCCTGATCGGCGTGGCCATGGAGCGCGGCGGCCGCATCGACATGACGCTGATCCGCTACCTCAAGTCCATCCTGTCGGTGCTGCTCACCGTGGTGCTGATCATGGCCATCCTGGACATCTTCGGCATCCGCACCACCTCCTTCGCGGCCCTGCTGGCGGGCGCGGGCCTGGCCATCGGCGCAGCCTGGAGCGGCATGCTGGCCAACTTCGCGGCGGGCATCTTCCTGCAGGTGCTGCGGCCCTACAAGGTGGGCGACTTCATCAGCGCGGGCGGCGTCACGGGCACGGTCAAGGAGCTGGGACTGTTCGCCACCACCATCCTCACGCCGGACAACGTGACCACCATCGTGGGCAACAACAAGGCCTTCGGCGACAACATCCAGAACTACAGCACCGAGGCCTTCCGCCGCGTGGACTGCGTGGCCAAGGTGGCCAACGGCGTGGACGTGAACGACGCCATGCAGCGCCTGCGCACGGCGGTGGCCGCCATCCCCAACGTGAAGGCCGCGCCCGCGCCCGACGTGGAGATCCTGCAGTTCACGCCCGAAGGCCCGCTGCTGTGCGTACGCCCCTACACCCACACCGACCACTACTGGCAGGTCTACTTCGACACGCACCGCGCCATCGTGAGCACCTTCGGCGCGGCCGGCTACCCGGTGCCCGAAACGCCGGTGCTGCACCGGACCGTGGCCGCCTGAGGCCCGGCCCGCCTCAGCGGGCGGCGATGTCGCGCTCGGCCTGGCGCCGGGCGCGCCAGGCGCCCACGATGGCGATCAGACCCGGCACGAGGATCAGCGCCCAGATGATCTTGCTCAGGTTGGCCTGCACCCAGGGCAGGTTGCCGAACAGGTAGCCCGCGCCCACCAGGCCGATCACCCAGATCAGCGCGCCGATCACGTTGTAGGCGGTGAACTTGGCGCGCGTCATCTCGGCCACGCCGGCCACGAAGGGCGCGAAGGTGCGGATGAAGGGCATGAAACGCGCCAGGATGATGGTGATGCCGCCGTAGCGCTCGTAGAAGGCGTGCGCCTGGTTGAAGGCGTCCTTGTTGAACAGGCGCGACTTCTCCCACTGGAAGACCTTGGGCCCGAAGTAGCGGCCGATGGAGTAGTTGGTCTGGTCGCCCAGGATGGCCGCCACGACCAGCAGCGCCATGGCCAGCGGCAGGCTCATGAGTCCGGCGCCGCACAGCGTGCCCACCACGAACAGCAGCGAGTCGCCCGGCAGGAAGGGCATGACCACCACGCCCGTCTCGGTGAAGATGATGAGGAACAGCAGCGCGTACACCCACATGCCATAGGTCTGCACGAAGGCTTGCAGGTGCTGGTCGACGTGCAGGATGAAGTCGATGAGGAAGGTGATCAGTTCCATGGGCGGGCATTATCGGCGCGGCTTCCTACAATCCCGCGATGACTTCTCCGCCCCCGCGCCGCCCCATCCGCGAACTGCCCGATGAGCTGATCAGCCAGATCGCCGCGGGCGAGGTGGTGGAGCGGCCGGCCTCGGTGGTGCGCGAGCTGGTGGACAACGCGCTGGACGCCGGCGCCACGCAGATCACCGTGCGCCTGCTCGGCGGCGGCGTGCGGCTGATCGCGGTGGAGGACGACGGCATCGGCATCCCGCGCGCCGAACTGCCGCAGGCCCTGAAGCGCCACGCCACCAGCAAGATCGCCAGCCTGGCCGAGCTCGAATCGGTGGGCACCATGGGCTTTCGCGGCGAGGCGCTGGCCGCCATCGCCTCGGTGGCCGAGATGGGCCTGCTCTCGCGCACCGAGGGCGAGGGCCACGCCTGGCAGTTGGAGGCCCGCAGCGGCGAGCTGGCGCCCGGCGCGCGCTCGCGCGGCACCTCCATCGAAGTGCGCGAGCTGTTCTACGCCACGCCCGCGCGGCGCAAGTTCCTCAAGTCCGACAACACCGAGCTCGCCCACTGCATCGAGGCCGTGCGCCGCCACGCGCTGGCGCGGCCCGACGTGGGTTTCGCCATCTGGCACGAGGGCAGGCTGGCGGCGCAGTGGCGCGCCGTGCCGCTGCCGGGCCTGGACGGCATCGCGCGGCGCCTGGCCGACGTCCTGGGCGACGATTTCATCGAGCGCGCCGTGCCCCTGATGTGGCCCGCCGACGGCTCCGACGCGCGCGGCCTGCGCGTCAGCGGCTTCGCCGGCATCCCCGACGCGGCGCGCGCGCGCGCCGACCAGCAGTTCGCCTACGTCAACGGCCGCTTCGTGCGCGACAAGGTCATCGCGCACGCGGTGCGCGCCGCCTTCGACGACGTGCTGCACGGCCAGCGCCAGCCGGTCTACGCGCTGTTCGTGGAGATCGCGCCCGAGCGCGTGGACGTGAACGTGCACCCGACCAAGATCGAGGTGCGGTTCCGCGACAGCCGCGAGGTGCACCACGCGGTGCAGCAGGCGGTGGAATCGGCCCTGGCCGTGCCGCGCGCCGGCCAGGCGCTGGAGTCGGCGCCCGGCGCCGCCGCGGCGCCCGCAGCCCCAGCGCCCGCCTGGACACCGCCTGGCCGCCAGGCCGGCTTCAGCTTCCCGCCGCGCGAGCCCGAGCCGGGCCACCGGGTGAGCGACGTGTCGGCGCTGTGGGGCGCCGCCGCGGCGCCGGCCGGCCCCTTCAGCTCGGCCACCACCCGCCCGCCGCACCCGGCCGATGGCGGCTGGGCGCCGGCAACCCGCCCCGGGGCCGCCGAGGCGGCCACCCACACGCCCCTGCCCGACGGCGACTGGCCCCTGGGCCGCGCCATCGCCCAGCTGCAAGGCATCTACATCCTGGCCGAGAACGCCCAGGGCCTGGTGATCGTGGACATGCACGCCGCGCACGAGCGCATCGTCTACGAGCGGCTCAAGCGCCAGCTGGCCGAGCGCGCGCTGGCCAGCCAGCCGCTGCTGATTCCCGCCACCTTCGCGGCCACGCCCGAGGAGACCGCCACCGCCGAAAGCCGGGCCGAGGCGCTGGCCGCGCTGGGCCTGGACGTGGCGCCGCTGTCCGCGCGCACCCTGGCGGTGCGCGCCGTGCCCACCACCCTGGCCCAGGGCGACCCCGTGGAGCTCGCGCGCAGCGTGCTCGCCGAGCTGGCCCAGCACGAGGCCAGCCACGTGCTGCAGCGCGCCGAGCACGAGCTGCTGGCCACCATGGCCTGCCACGGCGCGGTGCGCGCCAACCGCCGCCTGACCCTGGACGAGATGAACGCCCTGCTGCGCCAGATGGAAGTCACCGAGCGCAGCGACCAGTGCAACCACGGCCGCCCCACCTGGCGCCAGCTCGGCCTGCGCGAACTCGACGCCCTGTTCCTGCGCGGAAGGTAGGCCCCGCCGCGCCAGACCCGGCACCGACCTTGCTTGCCTGGGACTTACCCCAGCCAGATGAACTTTTGTGGCGCGCCGCGCCTCTGTTCCCCGGTCATGACCCGTCTGCTGTTGAGCCTCGCCACCGCCCTGGCCCTCCTGGCCGGCTGCGCCACGCTGGACGAGAAGCAGCGCGTCTGGATCTTCCAGCCCTCCGACCGCGCCTGGAGCGGCGGCGCCTACGCCGCCGAGTCCATGGAAGACGTGTGGATCGATTTCCATTCGGCCCAGGACAAGGAGGACGTGCGCCTGCACGGCCTGTGGGCGCCGCACGAGAACTTCGCCGCCAACCCCCGGGCCCCGGTGCTGCTGTACCTGCACGGCGCGCGCTGGAACGTCACCGGTTCGGCCTTCCGCATGCGCCGCATGGAAGAGTTGGGCTTCTCGGTGCTGGGCATCGACTACCGCGGCTTCGGCCAGAGCACCAACCGCCTGCCCTCGGAGCGCAGCGCCTACGAGGACGCGCGCGCCGCCTGGGACTGGCTCGCCCGGCGCTACCCCGAGCGGCCGCGCTACATCTTCGGCCACTCGCTGGGCGGCGCCATCGCCATCCAGCTCGCCACGCAGGTGAACGACGAGAAGGGCACGCTGGTGGAAGGCACCTTCACCTCCATCCCCGACGTGGTCAGCACCTTCAAGTGGGGCTGGCTGCCGCTCTCGCCCCTCATCACGCAGCGCTTCGACTCCCTGCAGCGCGTGCCCGACATCGGCTCGCCCCTGCTGGTGGTGCACGGCAGCGCCGACCAGCTCATCAAGCCCGAGCTCGGCCAGCGCCTGTTCGAGGCCGCCAAGGGCCCCAAGCGCTTCGTGCTGGTGGAGGGCGGCTCGCACCACAACACCAACTCGGTGGGCCAGGCGCAGTACCGCGCGGCCCTGGCCGAGCTCTTCGGCCTGGACGACAGCATCCGCCTCGTCGCGCGCTGACGTGAAACACCCCCGCCGCGCTGCGCGCGCCCCCTCAAGGGGGCGGTACCAACGGCCCGGCAGAGCCGGTTCCGTGGTACCTCTCGGTTCGACCACCTGATGCGGCACGGGTCGCTGCAGTACCCGGGCCAGCGCGGGCATCTGCTACCCTCGATTGGATGTCCGCCCCCTCCTCCGCCATGTCGCCGGGCCTGGTCGTGCTCGTGCTCACGCTGCTGCTGGGCATCCAGCCCGTTACGACCGACCTCTACCTGCCCGCCCTGCCCACGCTCACCCAGGGCTTCGGCGCCAGCGTGGCGCAGGCCCAGTTCACCCTCACCGCGCTGCTGCTGGCCTTCGGGGTCTCGCAGCTGGTGTGGGGGCCGCTGTCGGACCGCTTCGGCCGCCGCCCCATCCTGATCGGCGGCATGCTGCTGTACATGGCCGCCACCACCGGCGGGGCCTTCTCCCAGTCCATGGACCAGCTCATCGCCTGGCGCACGCTGCAGGGCGTGGCCATGGGCTCGGCCGTGATGTGCGCGCGCGCCATCGTGCGCGACCTGTACGCGCCCAGCGAGGGCGCCCGCGTGATGAGCAAGGGCCTCACCGGCCTGGGCGTGATCGCCTGCTGCAGCGCGCCCCTGGGCGGCCTGCTGTCCGACCACTACGGCTGGCGCGTGGCCCTGCTGGCGCTGTCGGTGTTCGGCGCGGGCACGCTGGCGCTGCTGGTGTGGCGCTTCCAGGAAACCGTGCCGCGCCGCAACCCCGACGCGCTGCGCCCGGGGCCGCTGCTGCGCAACTGGTCCCACATCGCGCGCAACCCCACCTTCTGGGCCTGGACGCTGCTGGCCACCGCGTCCTACGCGGGCCTGTTCAGCTACCTCGCTTCCTCGTCCTTCGTGCTGATCGGCGTGCTGGGACTGAGCAAGACGCAGTACGGCATCGTGATGTTCACCATGTCGCTGGTGTACATCGTGGGCACCTTCATCTGCCGCCGCCTGCTGGTGCGCCTGGGCGTGCGCCGCACGGTGGGGCTGGCGGCCATCGTCACGCTCACGGGCGGCACGCTCATCGGCGTGCTGCCCCTGCTGGGCGTGCAAGGCCTCTGGAGCGTGCTGCTGCCCTTCTACCTGTTCATGCTGGGCCACGGCGTGCACCAGCCCTGCGGCCAGAGCGGCGCGGTGGCGCCCTTCCCGCAGGCGGCCGGCGCGGCCTCGGCGCTGGCGGGCTTCCTCATGATGGTGGTGGCCTTCGGCATCGGCGGCTGGCTGGGTCTGGCCCTGTCCGACCCCGCGCTGGGCGCCGGCACGGTGCGCCCGCTCACCGACAGCGTGTGGTTCTGGTGCGTGGTCATCGCCACCACGGCCTGGACCCTGGTGCAGCGACACGGCGAGCCGCACACGCCGCCGACGCGAGTCGCCACCACATGAACCCCCAGGCGCCGCGCGGCATCGCCCTGGCCGGCCCCACCGCCAGCGGCAAGACGGCGGCGGCCCTGGCCATCGCCGCGCGCTGGCCGGTGGAGATCGTCAGCGTCGACTCGGCCCTGGTCTATCGGGGCATGGACATCGGCACCGCCAAGCCCACGGCGGCCGAGTTGGCCGCCGTGCCGCACCACCTGATCGACATCCGCGATCCCGCGCAGGCCTACAGCGCGGCCGACTTCGCGCGCGACGCCACGCGCCTGATCGATGAGATCGCCGCGCGCGGCCGCACCGCCCTGCTGGTGGGCGGCACCCTGCTGTACTTCAAGGCCCTGCTCGACGGGCTGGACGACCTGCCCGGCGCCGACCCCGCCGTGCGCGCCGCGCTCGAGGCGCGCGCCCGCAACCAGGGCTGGCCCGCGCTGCACGCCGAACTGCAGCGCGTGGACCCCACCACCGCCGCGCGCCTGTTCCCCAACGACGCGCAGCGCATCCAGCGAGCGCTGGAGGTGTTCGAGGTCTCGGGCCGCCCGCTCTCCAGCTTTCACTCAGGCCGCCCGCGCGAACCCGCGGGCCCGCTCGACGAAGCCCACCTGATCTCGCTCGAACCCCAGGACCGCGGCTGGCTGCACGCGCGCATCGCCGAACGTTTCGAGGCCATGCTCGCCGCCGGCCTGCTCGACGAAGTGCGCGCCCTGCGCGCGCGCGGCGACCTGCACGCCGAGCTGCCGTCCATGCGCTGCGTGGGCTACCGCCAGGCCTGGGCCGCCCTGGAGGCCTCGCCCGCGCCCGACGCCGCCGCGCTGGCCGAGCTGCGCGACCGCGGCGTTTTTGCCACGCGCCAGCTGGCCAAACGCCAGCTCACCTGGCTGCGCTCCATGCCGAGGCGCGTGGTGGTGGCGGCCGACGCGCCCGATGCGCTGGAACGGGTGCTGACGCAGGTACGCGGGTGGCTGGGGAACCCACGATGAGCCTCATCGCCGAGAACCTGGGCAAGTTCTATGGCGACACACCGGTGTTCCGCCACGTCGACCTGCGGGTCGAGCCCGGCGAGTTCATCGCCATCGTGGGCGAATCGGGCGTGGGCAAGTCCACGCTGCTCAACTGCCTGGCCGCACTCGACGACTGGAGCGAGGGCCGCGTGTGGCACGGCGGCACCGACCTCGGCGCCCTCGACGAGGCGCACCGCGCCCATTGGCGGCGCGCGAACCTGGGCTTCGTCTTCCAGGCTTTCCACGTGCTGCCGCACCTGGACGTGGCGCAGAACATCGGCCTGCCCCTGCTGCTGCTGAACCGCCCGGACCCCGCGCGCGTGCAGTCCCTCATGGACGCGGTCGGCCTCGAAGGCCTGGGCGCGCGCCTGCCCGCCCAGCTGTCGGGCGGCCAGTTGCAGCGCGTGGCCATCGCCCGCGCCCTGGTGCACCGGCCCGCCATCGTGCTGGCCGACGAGCCCACCGGCAACCTGGACCCGGCCACCGCCACGCGCGTGATGGACCTGCTGTGCGCCCAGACCCGCGAACACGGCGCTTCGCTGGTGCTGGTGACGCATGCCGAGGCCGCCGCGCGCCGCGCCGACCGCGTGCTGCGGCTCAGCGCCGACGGCCTGCGCGCCGATATCGCCGCGACTTGACGGAACCCTCGGGGTGCGACACGGTCGCACCTGTGAACCCCCGCCAAAGGTAACCCGTTGGTAACTTTATTTCACTATGATCGAGCCACTTCGTAACTCGTGAAGCCACCCGCCCAAACGATGGAGACCAGCACCCCACCCGACGCGCCCCTGGACCTCGTCATCTTCGGCGGCGCGGGCGACCTGTCCCTGCGCAAGCTGCTGCCGGCGCTCTACATGGCGCACCTGCACAAGACCTTGCCGGACGACACGCGCATCGTCGCCCTGGGCCGCCACGCCTGGGACCGCGCGGCCTTCACGGCCTTCATCGACGACAAGGTGCGCGGCTTCATCGCCGCCGACGCGCTGGACGACGCGGGCTGGCGCGGCTTCATGCAGCGGCTGGTCTACGTCTCGCTCGACGCCACGCGCCCCGAGGACTTCGCCGCGCTCGGCCAGGCCCTGCGGCCCGGCGTGGACCGCGTCTACTACCTCGCCACCGCGCCCACGCTGTTCACCGCCATCTGCGCGAACCTGCACGGCGCCGGCCTGGTGGACCCGCACTCGCGCGTGGTGCTGGAAAAACCCCTGGGCCACGACCTGGCCTCGGCGCGCGCCATCAACGACGAGGTGGCCCGGTACTTCAGCGAATCGCAGACCTTCCGCATCGACCACTACCTGGGCAAGGAGACGGTGCAGAACCTCATGGTGCTGCGCTTCGGCAACGCCATCTTCGAGCCGCTGTGGCGCAGCCCCAGCATCAAGAGCGTGCAGATCACGGTGGCCGAGTCGGTGGGCGTGGGCAGCCGCGCGGGCTTCTACGACGGCACTGGCGCGCTGCGCGACATGGTGCAGAACCACCTGCTGCAGCTGCTGTGCATCGTGGCCATGGAGCCGCCGGTCTCGCTCGACCCCGACGCCGTGCGCGACGAAAAACTCAAGGTGCTGCGCTCGCTGCGGCCCATGACCGTGGCCGACGTGGCGCGCGACACCGTGCGCGGCCAGTACGGCCCCGGCAACGTGGGCGGCGAACGCGCCGTGGGCTACCTGCAGGAGGACAACGTCCCCGCCACCAGCGAGACCGAGACCTTCGTCGCGCTGCGCGCCCACATCAACAACTGGCGCTGGGCCAACGTGCCCATCTTCCTGCGCACCGGCAAGCGCCTGGCCGAGCGGCGCAGCGAGATCGTGGTCGAGTTCGCGCCCCTGCCCTATTCGCTGTTCCCCGACGCGCCGCGCGAACCGGTGAACCGCCTGCTGATCCGCCTGCAGCCCGAGGAACACGTGCAGCTGCAGATGATGGCCAAGCAGCCCGGCAGCGGCATGAAGCTGCGCCCTGTCGCGCTCGACCTGGACCTGCAGTCGGCCCTGGCGGGCCGCCGCGCCGAGGCCTACGAGCGCCTGCTCATCGACGTCATCAAGGGCCGGCTCACGCACTTCATGCGGCGCGACGAACTGGAGGCCGCCTGGACCTGGGTAGAGCCCATCATCGAGGGCTGGAAGTCCCTGGGCGAGAAGCCGCGCGCCTACGCCGCCGGCAGCTGGGGCCCGGCCGCCTCCTCCGCCCTCATGGCGCGCGAAGACTCCACCTGGTCGGAAGAAACCTGAGCCCATGAACCAGCACCCGTGCAACACGCCCGCCGAACTCGCGCAGCGCCTGGCCGCGTGGACCGGCCTGCGCCTGCACCAGGCCATCGCCGGGCGCGGCCATGCGGTGCTGGCGGTCTCCGGCGGCCGCTCGCCGGTGCCGCTGTTCCATGCGCTGCGCGCGCAGCCGCTGGACTGGTCGCGCGTGAGCATCACCCTGGTGGACGAGCGCTGCGTGCCGCCCGACCACCCCGACAGCAACACCGCCCTGGTGCGCGAGCACCTCTTGCAGCAGGGCGCGGCGGCGGCCACCTTCGTGCCCTGGTTCGACGACCTGCCCGCCACGCTGGACGACGCCGCGCTGCAGGCGCTCGCCGACGCCGCCAGCCAGCGCCTGGCCACCCAGCCCTGGCCCTGGGACCTCGCCATCCTCGGCATGGGCGAGGACGGGCACACCGCCTCGCTCTTCCCCCACGCGGACGGCCTCAGCCAGGCCCTGCACGCCAGCGGCCCCGTCGCCTGGACGCGCCCGCTGAACGCGCCGCACGCGCGCCTGACCCTGACCCTGCCCGCGCTGCTGGCCACGCGGGAACTGGTCTTGCCCCTCATCGGCCCCGCCAAGCTGCGCGTGTACCAGCAGGCCCGGCTGTCCGAAGACGACACGCTGCCGATCTCGCTCGTCCTTCACCAACACACGACCCCTGTGCAGGTGTGGCTCGCCTGATCGCCCCACGACCATGAACACCACAGACCTCAACCCCATCCTCGAGCGCGTCACGCGGCGCATCACCGAACGCAGCGCGCCCACGCGCGGCGCCTACCTGCAGCACATGGCCGCGCAGCGCACGCGCGGCACGCAGCGCGCCGGCCTGGGCTGCGCCAACATGGCCCACACCACGGCCGCGCTGCCCGCCGAAGACAAGCTGCGCATCCACGCCGAGCGCGCGCCGCACATCGGCATCGTCACCGCCTACAACGACATGCTCTCGGCGCACCAGCCTTTCGAGAGCTACCCCAGCCTGATCCGCTGGCACGCGCAGCAGATCGGCGCCAGCGCCCAGGTGGCCGGCGGCGTGCCCGCCATGTGCGACGGCATCACCCAGGGCGAGGCCGGCATGGAGCTGTCGCTGTTCTCGCGCGACACCATCGCCCTGGCCACCGCCGTGGCGCTCTCGCACAACGTGTTCGACGCCGCGCTCATGCTGGGCGTGTGCGACAAGATCGTGCCCGGCCTGTTCATGGGCGCGCTGCAGTTCGGCCACCTGGCCACGGTGTTCGTGCCCGCCGGCCCCATGACCTCGGGCCTGTCCAACGATGAAAAGGCCAAGGTGCGCCAGCAGTACGCGCAGGGCCTGGTGGGCCGCGAGGCCCTGCTCGAATCGGAGGCGCGCGCCTACCACGCGCCCGGCACCTGCACGTTCTACGGCACCGCCAACAGCAACCAGATGCTGATGGAGATCATGGGCCTGCACCTGCCGGGCAGCTCCTTCGTGAACCCCGGCACGCCGCTGCGCGAGGCCCTCACCAAGGCCGCCGTGGAGCGCGCCGTGGCCAACAGCGGGCGCACCGGCCAGCCCTACCTGCCGCTGTGGCAGATCGTCGACGAGAAGGCCATCGTCAATGGCGTCGTCGGCCTGCTGGCCACGGGCGGCTCCACCAACCACACCCTGCACCTGGTGGCCATGGCGCGCGCCGCCGGCATCCTGATCGACTGGGACGACTTCGCCGAGCTGTCGGCCGTGGTGCCGCTGCTGGCGCGCGTCTACCCCAACGGCAGCGCCGACGTGAACCACTTCCATGCGGCCGGTGGCCTGGGCGTGCTGATGCGCGAGCTGCGCGGCGCCGGCCTGCTGCACGCCGACGTGCACACCGTGATGGGCCCGGGCCTGGACGCCTACGGCCTGGAGCCCTGGCTGGACGGCGAGCGCCTGGCCTGGCGCCCCGTGCCCGAGCGCAGCGCCGACCTGAACGTGCTGCGCCCCGCGAGCGACCCCTTCAGCGCCGACGGCGGCCTGCGCCTGCTCACCGGCAACCTGGGCCGCAGCGTGATCAAGGTGTCGGCCGTGAAGCCCGAACACCGCGTGGTGCGCGCGCCCGCCGTGGTGGTGCACGACCAGCAGGAGCTATTGGCCAGGTTCAAGGCCGGCGAGCTGGAGAAGGACTTCGTGGCCGTGGTGCGCTACCAGGGTCCGCGCGCCAACGGCATGCCCGAGCTGCACAAGCTCACGCCGCCGCTGGCCGTGCTGCAGGACAAGGGCTTCAAGGTCGCCCTGGTCACCGACGGCCGCATGTCCGGCGCCTCGGGCAAGGTGCCCGCGGCCATCCACGTCACGCCCGAGGCCGTGGCGGGCGGGCCGATCGCGCGCGTGCGCGACGGCGACCTCATCACGCTGGACGCCGAGCGCGGCCTGCTCAAGGTCGACGTGGACGAGGCCACGCTGGCCGCGCGCGCCCTGCCCGAACCCGACCTGTCCCACAACACCCATGGCACGGGCCGCGAGCTCTTCGGCCTGTTCCGCGCCCACGTCGGCGGCGCCGAACAGGGTGCCTCGCCGCTGTTCGCCTGAACCCCACCCGACACCGTCACCGCTCACCGCCCATGCAAGACCAGCACCTCAGCCACCCCGCCTTCCAATCGCGCGTCGTGCCCGTCATCGTGCTCAGCGACGCCCGGCAGGCCGTGCCACTCGCCCATGCCCTGCTCGACGGCGGCATCGACGTCATGGAGATCACCCTGCGCTCCGACGTGGCGCTCGACGCCATCGAGGCCGTGGCCCGGGCCCTGCCGCAGATGCACCTGGGCGCCGGCACCGTCACGCGGCCCAGCGACGTGCCTCGCGTGATCGACGCCGGCGCGCGCTTCGCGCTCTCGCCCGGCTGCACCGACGCGCTGGTGGACGCCATGCGCGCCACCGGCCTGCCCTTCATTCCCGGCGTGATGACGCCCGGCGAGGTCATGCGCGCGCGCGACCAGGGCTTCACGCTCATGAAGCTCTTCCCCGCGCAGCAGGCCGGCGGCATCGGCATGCTCAAGGCCCTGGGCGCGCCCCTCCCCGACGTGCGCTTCTGTCCCACCGGCGGCGTGGCTCCCGAGAACCTGCGCGACTTCCTCGCCCTGCCCAACGTCGCCATGGCCGGCGGCTCCTGGCTCACGCCGGCCGACGCGCTGCGCGACGGCGACTGGGCGCGCATCACCCGGCTGGCGCGCGAAGCCATCGCGCTCGCGCAGGGACAATGAACGCCACCGGCGCGCCCGACAGCGCCCGCGCCGCGCGCCCGCCACACCCATGACCACCATGCCACTGCCCGTCGCCCTGCCCGCCTGGCAACACCTCCAGGCGCTCGCCAACGAACCGCCGGTGCCGCTGCGCGAGCGGCTCGCCGAGCCCGAGCGCGCGCGCCGCCTCACCTGGTCCGCCGCCGGCCTCACGCTCGACGCCAGCCGCCAGGCCATCGGCACCGAGATCGAACGCGCCCTGCTCGACCTCGCCGCGCAGAGCCAGATCGCCGAGCAGCGCGAGGCCATGTTCCGCGGCGAGGCCATCAACACCACCGAAGGCCGCCCCGTGCTGCACGTGGCCCTGCGCGGCGGCGAGGCCGGCGGTCCCTGGGGCAACGCCATCCACGCGCTGGTGCAGCGCGAACTCGACCGCGTCTGCCGCTTCGCCGAAGAGCTGCGCGCCGGCACCGTGCGCGGCCACGCGGGCGACGCCTTCACCGACGTCGTCAACATCGGCATCGGCGGCTCCGACCTGGGCCCGCGCATGGCGGCCGACGCGCTCGCCCACCTGGCCAGCGACGCGGTGCGCGTGCACTACGTCTCCAACCCCGACGCCTGGGCGCTGTGGAGCGTGCTGCGCGGCCTGGATGCGAAACGCACGCTGTTCATCGTCTCCAGCAAGACCTTCACCACGCAGGAAACCCTGACCAACGCCGCCAGCGCGCGCCACTGGCTGGCCGACCAGGGCGTGCCGGCCGACGCCATCGCCCGGCACCTGGTGGCCATCACCGCCACGCCGGCCAAGTCCGCCGAGCTGGGCTACGACCCCGAGCGCACCTTCCTGTTCTGGGACTGGGTCGGCGGGCGCTACTCGCTGTGGTCGGCGCTGGGCCTGCCGCTGGCCATCGGCATCGGCGCGGCGGCGTTTCGCGAGCTGCTCGCCGGCGCGCGCGCCATGGACGGGCATTTCCTGCACGCCCCCTTGCAAGAGAACCTGCCGGTGCGCCTGGCCCTGCACGGTGTGTGGAACCGCAACTTCCTGCGCATGCCCACGCAGCTCATTGCCTGCTACGCCTCGCGCCTGGTGCGCTTCGTGCCCTTCGTGCAGCAGATGGACATGGAATCCAACGGCAAGCGCACGCACCTGGACGGCAGCGAGGCCACGGTGGACACCGGCCCCATCGTCTGGGGCGGCCTGGGCATCGACGGCCAGCACGCCTACTTCCAGCTCGTGCACCAGGGCCGCCACGCGCTGCCGGTCGATTTCATCGGAGTCCTGAGCGAAGACACGCCGCTGCCGCTGGCCGGCGCGCACCACGCCGTGGTGAACCTGAACCTGCGCGCCCAGGCCCAGGCCATGGCCCTGGGTCGCACGCTCGAAGAGACCGAGGCGCAGCTGCTCAAGGACGGCGCCGACGCCGAAACCGCGCACGCCCTGGCGCCGCACCGCCAGTTCCCCGGCAACATCCCCAGCCACCTGCTCTGGCTCGACCGGCTCGACCCCGGGCGCCTGGGCGCGCTGATCGCCCTGTACGAGCACAAGGTGTTCTGCCAGGCCGCCATCTGGCGCATCAACGCCTTCGACCAGTGGGGCGTGGAACTGGGCAAAACCATGGCCAAGGCCATGGAACGCGCGGGCGGCTGAGGCCTCCAACCCCTCGGTGACGGGCCTGTCCGGCGCGCGGGTCGGACCGGTCCTACACAGCCCGGCGCGGGCCGTTCCTAGCATGGGTGGACGCGACGGGCCTGGTCCCGCGCCTTCAGGAGAACGCCCATGACCCAAGCCTCCCATTCCCCCGCTGCCTTCACCCGCCACTGCCTGGCCGCCGCCGCCGCCCTGGCGCTCGCGCTGCCCGCCTGGGCCCAGGGTGCCGGCGCGGCCAAGACCTCGACCGACAACCGCTACCAGCAGGAGCGCGCCGCCTGCGCCGCCATGAGCAACCCGGAGTCGCGCACCAGTTGCCTGCGCGATCTGGGCGCGGCCCGCCAACAGGCCCGCCGCAGCCCGCGCGCGCCGGTGTCGCCGGAACAGCTGCAGCGCAACGCCCTGCAGCGCTGCCAGGTGCACACCGCGGCCGATGAGCGCGCCATCTGCGAGCGCATGGTGCGCGGCGAAGGCGAGGTCTCGGGTTCGGTCAGTGGCGGCGGGCTGATCCGCTCGATCGAAACCACCGTGCCGGCGCCAATGCCGGCGCCGGCGCCGATGCCGATGCCGATGCCGCCGTCCGAGCCGCCGCTGCGGCAGTGAGCCAGGGCCTGCTGCGCAGGCGGTAGGCCCGACCACCGGCCGGGGCGGCGATCCAGTAAGAGAAACAACAGAGTGCGGCACCAAGGCCGGTGCTAGCTTGTGCGCCCTCGGTACTCCCCTGGGTTCACGGACATGGCCTCTCTCCGACATGGAACGCTGCCCGCCCTGCTCTGCGCCGCAGGGCTGTCGGCCTGCGGCGGCAATCCCTCCGGCACCGCGCCGCCCGCCGTGGTCGTGCTGCCACCGCCGGCGCCCGCCCTCATGGCCAGCACGTCCGCCCTGGCCCTGGCCGCGTCGGGCCAGCCCCGGCGGGTGCTCATCACCAACGTCGGCGGACAGGCCGCGCTCGACCTCGCGGTGAGCGCGGCCAGCGCGCTGCCAGCCGGCAGCGCCTTCGGCACCGACTGCGCGGCCCGCCTGTCGCCGGGGGCCAGCTGCACGCTCACCATCACGCCCGGCGCCACGCCCTCAGCCGCGCCCGGGGACATCGCGCCCACGCCCGCCGAGCTGCGCATCGGCGGCAGCAACACGCCGGCCCTGGCGCTGCCGGTGTGGGTACTGGGCTTCGGCAGCGTGTACCAGGGCGGCTACGTGTTCGACCTGGACGACACCACGCCCCCCACCGGCGGCGTGGGCGGCCAGGTGATGGCGCTGAGCAACGCCTGGCCGACCGCCGTCCAGGCCATGGACAGCCCCCTGGCGTCCAGCCCCACGGAGGGCGCCGCCAACACGGCGGCCCTCGTCAACACCGGCGGTCCCCCCACCGACCCGAACAGTCCCTACGCGGCCTGGGCTTGCGACAACGCCAGCGACGCCGGCTTCACCGACTGGTACCTGCCGGCCATCTGCGAACTGGGCTACGACCGGGACAACCGCGGCTCCGGCTGCGGCAGCGCCGCCGCGCCCACCCGGCCCAACATCCAGAGCCGGCTGGTGGACGCCGGCGTGAGCGGTGGGCTGAGCCCCCTTTTTGAGTACTGGAGTTCCACCGGCGCGGGGGGCGGCATCACCTGGACGCAGTACGTCGGGCCCGGTCCCACGGCGGCGCAACACGCCATCCCTTCGGCGGCCCTCTCCCTGGTCCGCTGCGTGCGCGCCCTCACCCCTTGAACGACACGGCCGGGCGCGCCGGCCGTGTCGCTCAGGTCACCGGCGCCGGGTTGAACAGCACCAGCTGGTTGTGCAGCTTCCAGCGCTCGGCCCAGGTCTTCTGGCGCCCGCTCGCCACGTCGAGCATGAAACGGAACAGCGCCCAGCCCACGTCCTCGATGCTGGCCTGCCCGTCGGCGATGGTGCCGGCGTTGATGTCCATCAGGTCGTGCCAGCGCCGCGCCAGGTCGCTGCGCGTGGCCACCTTGATCACCGGCACCGCCGCCAGCCCGTAGGGCGTGCCGCGGCCGGTGGTGAACACGTGCAGGTTCATGCCCGCGGCCAACTGCAGCGTGCCGCAGATGAAGTCGCTCGCGGGCGTGGCGGCGTAGGTCAGGCCCTTGGCGCTCAGCTTCTCGCCGGGCGACAGCACGTTGGCGATCGGCGCGCTGCCCGACTTCACGATCGAGCCCATGGCCTTCTCGACGATGTTCGACAGCCCGCCCTTCTTGTTGCCCGGCGTGGTGTTGGCGCTGCGGTCCACGCCGCCGCGCTTGAGGTAGTCGTCGTACCAGGCCATCTCGCGCACCAGGGCCTGCGCCACCTCGGGCGTGGCGGCGCGCGCGGTGAGCTGGGCGATGCCGTCGCGCACCTCGGTGGTCTCGGAGAACATCACGCTGGCGCCCGCGCGCACCAGCAGGTCGGTGCAAAAACCCACCGCCGGGTTGGCCGTGACGCCCGAAAACGCGTCGCTGCCGCCGCACTGCACACCCACCACCAGCTCGCTGGCCGGCACGGTCTCGCGCCGGCGCGCGTTCAGGCGCTTCAGGTGCACCTCGGCCTGGCGCAGGATGGAATCGACCATGCTCATGAAGCCGACGTGGGCCTCGTCCTGCAGGCAGACCACCCCCCCCGCGCCGCTGCGCGGCTCCCCCCCTGGGAGGAGGGGCACAGCCAGTGGCCCGGCAGAGCCGGTTCCACGGCGGTCCTGGATGGGGATTCCCTCGCTTGGGAAGAGCCGCTCGGGCTGCAGCTTCTCGCAGCCCAGGCTCACCACCATCACCTCGCCCCCGAAGTTGGGGTTCTGGCTGATGTGGCGCAGCGTGCGGATGGGGATCGCCGCGTCGGGCGCGTCGATGGCCACGCCGCAGCCGTAGCCGTGCTCCAGCGCCACCACGCCGTCCACGTTCGGGTACTGGGGCAGCAGCTCGGCCTGGATGCGCTGCACCGCGAATGCGGTGACGCCGGCCACGCACTGCACGGTCTGCGTGATGGCCAGCAGGTTGCGCGTGCCCACCGAGCCGTCGGGGTTGCGGTAGCCCTCGAAGGTGAAGCCCTCCAGCGGCGGCAGCGGCGCGGCGCCGCGCGTGGCCATGGGCAGGTCGTCCAGCCCACGCGCAGCGGGCATCTGCAGCAGGCGCTCGTGCACCCAGCTGCCGGCGGGAATGTCCTGCACGGCATAGCCGATGGGCACGCCATAACGCAGCACGGCCGCGCCCGCGGGCAGGTCCACCAGCGCCACCTTGTGGCCCTGCGGCACCCGCTCGCGCAGCACCGGCCCGCCCGGCAGCGCGCTGCCGGGCGGCAGGCCGCCGTCGTTGGCGACGATGGCCACGTTGTCCTCGGCGTGCATGCGGATCGTCAGCGGCGCCGCGGCCGCGCGGTTCGCAAGGGTATCGGGCATGGGCGTCTCCTATGATGCGGCGCACCCGCCATCCCCCGGTCCCTTGACCGGATGCGTGGCGCGAAGCGCTTGGTACCGGTACCATTCTAAGCCGCCCATGAAAGAAACCGACAACTCCCGGCGCGCCCGACGCGGCAGCGGGGCCATCACCGTGCGCGACGTGGCCCGCCTCGCGGGCGTCGCGCCCATCACCGTCTCGCGCGTGCTGAACACGCCCGCGCAGGTCTCGCCCGACGTGCGCCAGAAGGTGCTGGAGGTGATCCAGAAAACCGGCTACGTGCCCAACCGCATGGCCGGCGGACTGGCGTCCTCGCGCAGCCGCCTGATCGCGGCGGTGGTGCCGAGCACGGTCATGTCGGTGTTCATGCCCACCATCGAAACCTTGAACGAGACCCTGTTCGACGCCGGCTACCAGCTCATGCTGGGCCAGTCCGACTACTCCGCCGCGCGCGAGGAGGCCTTGCTGGAGGCCATCGTGGGCCGGCGGCCCGACGGCATCTTCCTCACCGGCATCCTGGGCCCGAGCCAGGGCCGCACGCGGCTGCTGGCCTCGGGCATTCCGGTGGTGGAAACCTGGGACCTGACGCCCACGCCCATCGACATGCTGGTGGGCTTCTCGCACGCCGACATCGGGCGCGAGGTGGCGCGCTTCCTCATGGACAAGGGCCGCCGCCGGCTGGCGCTGATCCGCGCCGAGGACGAGCGCGCGCAGCGCCGCGCGGACGCCTTCACCGAAGCGGTGCAGCGGGCCGGCCTGGGGCCGGTGGAAACGGTCAACGTGGGCGCGTCCCGTTCGCTGCGCAGCGGGCGCGAGGCGCTGGGCCACCTGCTGGCGCAGCGGCCCGATGTCGACGCCATCTTCTGCAGCTCCGACCTGCTGGCGCTGGGCGTGGCCACCGAGGCGCGCGTGCGCGGCATCGCCGTGCCGCACGACCTGGCGCTGGTGGGCTTCGGCGACGTGTCCTTCGCGGCCGACATGGCACCGGCGCTGAGCACGGTGCGCATCAACGGCGCCGAGATGGGCCGGCTGGCGGCGCGCTGCCTGATCGACCGGGCCGAGGGGCGGCCGGTCTCGCCCGCGGTGTTCGACGTCGGCTTCTCCATCGTCGAGCGCGAAACCACCTGAGCCGGGATATCCCCGACGGACAGGCGTTGACGGGCCCTTTTGGTACCGGTACCATGCCCACCGGATTCATTTGGTACCGGTACCAAATGAAGACCCCTTTCCACCCAACAGGAGACAAGCCACCATGAAACAACTGTTGTGCGCGCTCGGCGCCGCCATGACCCTCACCACGGCCATGGCCTGGCCCGACAAGACCGTCACCCTCGTGGTGCCCTTCCCGCCCGGCGGCTCCACCGACATGATCGCCCGCACCCTGCAGCCCAAGCTGCAGGAAAAGTTCGGCGGCACCTTCGTCATCGACAACAAGCCTGGCGCCACCGGCACCATCGGCGCCACGCTGGTCACCCGCGCCGCGCCCGACGGCCACACGCTGTTCGTCTCCTCCCTCGGCCCCTACGTCATCGCGCCGCACCTCACCAAGGTCACCTACGACGCCACCAAGGACTTCGACTACATCACCGTCGCCGTGCAGGCGCCCAACGTGCTCGTGGTGCCCGCCGCCTCGCCGCACAAGAGCATGGCCGACGTCATCGCCTACCAGAAGGCCCACCCCGGCAAGATGACCTTCGCCTCCTCCGGCAACGGCAGCAGCGACCACCTCACCGCCGAGCTCTACTGGCAGCAGACCGGCACCAGCGGCGTGCACGTGCCCTACAAAGGCGGCGGCCCCGTCATGACCGACCTGCTGGGCAACCAGGTCGACTCGTCCTTCATGAACATCAACACCGCCATGCCGCAGATCCGCGCCGGCAAGCTGCGCGCGCTGTCCATCACCAGCGCCCAGCGCTCGCCCCTGCTGCCCGACGTGCCCACGCTCGACGAGCTCGGCATCAAGGACGCCAACGTCTACTCCTGGCAGGCCGTGGCCGCGCCCAAGGGCATTCCGGCCGACCTGAAAGCCAAGCTGCAGGCCGCCATCAAGGACGCGCTCAACGACCCGGCCATCAAACCCAAGCTGGTCGAGGTGGGCTTCGAGATCGTGGCCAACACGCCCGAGGAGTTCACCAAGTTCCAGGCCGCCGAGTTCGCGCGCTGGAAGAAGCTGATCGAAAGCCGCAACATCAAAGCAGACTAACCCCCGCCGCGCTTCGCGCGACCCCCTGAAAGGGGGCGGCACCTGCGGCCTGGCAAAGCCAGTTCCGCGGTGCCCTGGGCCAGACCTCTTCGTTGACGAATTTCTCATGCTGAACCCCGTCCCCGTCGGCGCCACGCCGCGCATCACCGAGCTCATGGCCATTCCCGTCGCGGGCCGCGACGGCATGCTGCTCAACCTGAGCGGGGCGCACGCGCCCTTCTTCACGCGCAACCTGCTGATCCTGCGCGACAGCGCGGGCCGCACGGGCGTGGGCGAGGTGCCCGGGGGCGAGAAGATCCGCCAGACGCTGGAGGACGCGCGCGAGCTGGTGCTGGGCCGCTCCATCGGCGAGCACCAGCGCGTGCTGCGCGAACTGCACACGCGCTTCGCCGACCGCGACGCCGGCGGGCGCGGCCTGCAGACCTTCGACCTGCGCACCACCATCCACGCGGTGACCGCCATCGAATCGGCCCTGCTCGACCTGCTGGGCCAGCACCTGGAGGTGCCCGTGGCCGCGCTGCTCGGCGAAGGCCAGCAGCGCGCCTCGGTGGAAATGCTGGGCTACCTGTTCTTCGTCGGCGACCGCAGCAAGACGCCCCTGCCCTATACCGATCCGGCCAGCGAGCCGGCGCACGCCGACGCCTGGTGCCGCCTGCGCCACGAGGCCGCCCTGACGCCCGAGGCCATCGTGCGCCTGGCCGAGGCCGCGCGCGAGCGCTACGGCTTCAACGACTTCAAGCTCAAGGGCGGCGTGCTGCGCGGCGACGAAGAGGTCGACGCCGTCACCGCCCTGCACGAGCGCTTTCCCGACGCGCGCGTGACGCTCGACCCCAACGGCGGCTGGCTGCTGAAAGACGCCATCCGCCTGGGCCAGCGCATGCGCGGCGTGGTGGCCTACGCCGAAGACCCCTGCGGCGCCGAAGACGGCTTCTCCGGCCGCGAGGTGATGGCCGAGTTCCGCCGCGCCACCGGCCTGCCCACGGCCACCAACATGGTCGCCACCGACTGGCGCCAGCTCAGCCACGCGCTGTCGCTGCAGTCGGTCGACATTCCCCTGGCCGACCCGCACTTCTGGACCATGGCCGGCAGCGTGCGCGTGGCCCAGACCTGCCGCGACTGGGGCCTGACCTGGGGCTCGCACTCCAACAACCACTTCGATGTGTCGCTGGCCATGTTCACCCACGTGGGCGCGGCCGCGCCGGGCAAGGTGACGGCCATGGACACGCACTGGATCTGGCAGGACGGCCAGCGCCTCACCAAAGAGCCGCTGAAGATCGTGAACGGCCACATCGAGGTGCCCCAGAAACCCGGCCTGGGCATCGAGCTCGACATGGTCGAGGTGGACAAGGCACACCAGCTCTACCGCCAGCACGGCCTGGGCGCGCGCGACGACGCCACCGCCATGCAGTACCTGATCCCGAACTGGACCTTCCACCCCAAGCGGCCCTGCTTGGACCGCTGAGGCCGATCCCTTCGCCGGATCGCGCCGTTCTTTCCACCCCCCACAAGGCACCCGCATGCGACCGAACCGACTGCGCGAGATCTGGGCCCAGGGCGGCGCCGCCGTCAACGGCTGGCTCGCCATCCCCAACAGCTTCTCGGCCGAGACCATGGCCCACCAGGGCTGGGACTCGCTCACCATCGACCTGCAGCACGGCGTGGTGGACTACCAGGCCATGGTCCCCATGCTGCAGGCCGTGAGCACCACGCCCACCGTGCCCGTGGTGCGCGTGCCCTGGCTGGAGCCCGGCATCCTGATGAAAGCGCTGGACGCTGGCGCCTACGGCGTCATCTGCCCCATGGTGAACACCCGCGCCGACGCCGAGAAGCTGGTGGCCTACACGCACTACGCGCCGCGCGGCACGCGCAGCTTCGGCCCGGTGCGCGCCCTGCTCTACGGCGGCGCCGACTACCCCCAGCACGCCAATGACACCATCGTCGCCTTCGCCATGATCGAAACCGCGCAGGCGCTGGACAACCTGGACGACATCCTGGCCACGCCGGGCCTGGACGCGGTCTACATCGGGCCGTCGGACCTGTCGCTGGCCCTGGGCTGCAAGCCCACCTTCGACGACCTGGACCCCAAGGCCGCCGAAGCCGTGCAGCACATCCTGGCGCGCGCCCAGGCGCACGGCGTGGTGGCCGGCATCCACAACGGCACGCCCGAGGCCGCGCTCCGGCGCATCGCCATGGGCTTCCAGTTCGTCACTGTCAGCTCCGACGCGCGCCTCATGGCCGCGGGCGCGCAGCAAGTCGTCACCACCATGCGCGGCGGCATGAAGACCAGCAAGACCGCCAGCGGCTACTGACCCCCTCCCTTCAACGGAACACTCGAATGAAAGTCGGATTCATCGGCCTAGGGATCATGGGCACGCCCATGGCCCTGCAACTGCTCAACAAGGGCCACCAGCTCACCGTGCACACGCGCCGCCAGGTGCCCGAGGCCATCACCGCCGCCGGTGGCGTGCGCGCGGCCAACGCCGCCGCCGTGGCGAAAGAGGCCGAGGTCATCATCACCATGCTGCCCGACACGCCCGACGTGGAGGCCGTGCTGTTCGGCGAACACGGTGTGGCCGAAGGGCTGAAGGGCCCCGCTGGCGAGCGCAAGGTGGTGATCGACATGAGCTCCATCTCGCCCATGGCCACCAAGGCCTTCGCCCAGCGCATCAACGCCCTCGGCGCCGACTACGTGGACGCGCCCGTTTCGGGCGGCGAGGTGGGCGCCAAGGCCGGCACGCTCACCATCATGTGCGGCGGCGATGCCGCCGTGTTCCAGCGTGTGAAGCCGCTGCTGGAATGCATGGGCAAGAACATCACCCTGGTGGGCGGCAACGGCGACGGCCAGACCACCAAGGTGGCCAACCAGATCATCGTGGCGCTCAACATCGCGGCCGTGGGCGAGGCCCTGGTCTTTGCGAGCAAGGCCGGCGCCGACCCGGCCAAGGTGCGCGAAGCGCTCATGGGCGGCTTCGCCTCCAGCCGCATCCTGGAGGTGCACGGCGAGCGCATGATCAAGCGGACCTTCAACCCGGGTTTTCGCATCCAGCTGCACCAGAAGGACCTGGGCCTGGCGCTGCAAGGCGCGCGCGAACTGGGCGTGGCCCTGCCGCAAACGGCCAATGCCGCGCAACTGATGCAGGCCTGCGCCGCGCACGGCCTGGGTGAGCTGGACCACTCCGCGCTGGTGCAGGCGCTGGAGATCATGGCCGGGCACCCGGTGGCCAAGGGCTGACGACACCCTCGACCGGGGCCGGCGGACCCGACGCCTCATACAGCAGGCGCCGGCCCGGGGCCTCGGCCACGGGTAGCCAATGGGTGGTGCGCAGTTGCGGGTCGGCGCCCAGCTGGAACAGCAAGGGGCCAACGGCTGAGGACTCGCCCGGCGCTGGCGCCCACAGCGCGCTGATCCACTGCAGGGCCCAGCTCGGGCCCGCGCCGTGGCGCCGGTCCAGGCGCGCAATGCCGCTGAGGTCGGCAACGGGTATGTGGGCCAGCAGGTCCAGCAGCGTCGTGTCCCAGGCCACCAGCGAGGTCTGCGACCGCTTCTGGCCGCGGCAGGCGACCTGATGAACCAGCAGGTACCAGGGCCGCTCCATCGCGAGCGTGATGGCCGGCCAATGCGTCTGGCGCGGGGCGACCTGGGAGGGGTGGAGGTGCTGGACGAGGCCGGGGGCGGTGATGAACACGTATTGACTCCCTGCGAAAGGGCGTCAATTGTTTCTTATAACAGTCCAAATGGGTTCGTCACGAGGCAACACTTTTTGGGTGCCTGCCCCTGCCACCCCATCCTCCGACCCGTTCGACCTCCTGGTCGCCAATGTGCAAGCGCTGCGGGCGAAGGGCGGTTGGAGCACTCGAGCCTTGGCGCAGCAGGCGCATGTCAGCAGAAGCTCGGTCGTGGACCTGGAAGCCGGCCACGCCAAGCTCTCATTGCGCATCGTTGACAAGCTGGCCCGCGCCTTGGACGTCAAGACCGGATCGCTGCTGGGCAAGCGACCCCTTGCCCGAGACGAAGCCGACGGCTTGATCGAGGAGGTTCTGGCTCAGAACCTGATCGCGGCGAGGAAGCGGCTGATGCTCACGCAGGACGCACTGAGCCAGCAATCAGGTGTCAGCAGGGCCCTCATCGCGAACATCGAACGCCAAGCGCGCAACCCATCACTTCAAACGCTGGCGAAGCTTGCGGCTTCGCTCGAACTATCACTCGAAGCGCTGCTGAGTAAATAGCTTCGCGGAGGCCAAGCCGGTCTGTGCTGATTCGCTTTGAGGGGCTGATTTGCAGCGGGTGCGGTCTTCTGGCTCGTCTGATACGAACGACTGCAACGTAGGAATTTTGGGGTGTCCAACCCACAAGCTGGATGCGTGCTTTAGCGCGAGGCGCATAGACTCCGCCTCATGAGCCATGACGCCTGATGAACATTAGAAATATCAAGAGGAAACCGGATGGATTTTGGGAAAGTCATCTCCTCGGAAATATCAAAGACGGGATTTGTGCTGGAGCACGAAATCGCCCAGGCCCTCAAGTCCAAGGGCTGGACCGTAATTAGCGGCAAGTACTACGTCGATGACAACGAGGACACGCCGCGCGAAATGGACCTGCTCGCGTACCGCGTTACGCGCTTCGACAACGATGAGGTTGAGCTCTACACAACCTTGCTCATCAGCTGCAAGAAGAGCGATGAAAACGCGTGGGCGCTGCTAGCACGCGACATCAACCTCAAGGACCCAAATACAGACTATTGGCCGCTACACGCATGGTCGAACGATCCTGCGCTGATCTATCAACTCGCCCAGCCGGGCAAGGCCAAGGCATATCACGCAGGCGTCAAAGCGCTCGGGGCAAACGAGGCCGTCGCCGATCCGCAGGTGGAGGTGTTCGCTTTCCAAGAGATGAGCAAGTCCAGCGGTGCCCCAAAGAACGACAAGGCAATATTTAGTGCGATGACATCGCTAGTCAAAGCGCAAGCCTACGAACTCTCAGCGCTCCCAGCTCGCAAGAAATCGAGAGCGGTGTATCAGTTCAACCTTATTTCAGTCGTAGGTTCCGAGATGTATCGCCTCATGTTCGCAACCAAAGGGAAAGGCGTCGCAAGCACACAATTGAGTTCCGAACAGTACATCGCCAGGTACATCGTCGCAAAGCGCGAAAGCTTCTCAAGAATTCGATTCCTCACCTCATCGTCGTTCGCCACCGCGCTTGATGACTACGGGCGACTGCACCTAGCGAACGTCAAATGGTTCGCAGCAGAGCATGCATTGTTTTTCGCCGACATCGTAAAAGACCCAGATCGACAGCGCATTCTCCTCAAGAAGTTTTACGAGCAACTCCGCCCGCGAATCAAGTGGCACGTCGAGAAGAATTTCAAGGTCCCGAAGTTCGACGACGAGCCTCTTGTGGTCTGGGACGAGAAAGATTCCGAACTGAATATCGGGTACTTCGAGAGCGATGAGATTCTCGAGTTCATGAATACGAGTCCAGAGATTCGAGCAATCGTTGCGACTGCCCTCAAGCACGTTTTCAGATACACGGGACCGTTCAAGTTCTCGCTCGATATTCCGTTCTGACTATTGCTGCTCTCCACGCGACTACCGCACGGCATCCGAAAACACGCGTTCTCTTTCCCTTGCGAGGAAAGCTCGCCGAGAGCCTGGTATGCCAGAAAGAAGACTGTCGGGAGGCGATCTCTGGACTTCCTCGATCAGTCTTGAGCCGTCTTCGGAGACAGGTCTTCGGCTTCGCAGCGGTTTCTGATGGTAGCGATTGCTGGCCGCGCGACAGTTTGCCGACGCCTTGGAGTCAGTCATAGCGTGATCAGGCTCGTTAGCGCAGGTTGGTGTCAATGAGACCGGCAACGGCCAGTCATCTTCAGTCGAGGCAAAGGGCGTGCTTTAAAGGTTGAAACGATAGTGCTCGGGTCGGCGTAGTGAAATCGCTAGAAGTCAAACTAGTTCTTCGCCAAACGCTTTGCCTTACGTGTCGAATAGTCAATTGCATGCTGGGTTGAGACGCGAATATTCATCTCTTCGCACACCTGCTGTTTTTCGTCTTCGGCGGTCTTGTACATATAGATTCGCGTGAAGACGATCCACCTCAGTACGCTTTGCGCGAACGCCTGTTTCGAGACGCGCTCGTTGAGGGCGCGCAACTCCTGAAACGGTATTCGACCCGGGGTCTCCAGCGCGCTCGTCATCCCCACCAGTTGGTTGGCGATGGTGTCGTTATTTTCAACATAGCGTTTGATGGCAGGAGCCATGCTCTTGGAGCCTACTGCAGAACCTGTACGACGGATGAACCAGAAGGAAAAGCGACCAATCACTTGGAAAATTCGGACCTTCACGGCACGCTCCCGTGCCTCGGGGTTGTTGGAGCCGAGGCCGTCCAGCGCCGCAGCCAGTTCAGCGATGATGTGTTCGGGCACCTGAGAAAAAGCCTCAACGAACACTCTGAGCCCGCGAAGACCGCCTTTGAATAGGGTGTCTATAAGCTGTTGTTTGGCGTCGAGGTCGATGGTCCCAAAGTTAGATTTCAATGCCATCCCGAGGAGCTCTATGCCCTTTATTAAGCCGTTGACCTCTGCCAAGAGTTTCAGCGCTGTCTGCTCCTCAGCAGAAGCAGCGTCGCTGGTTCCACCATTCGCCGCATTGTCAAAAGTTCGTTCGATCTGATGGTCCTCTACCTGCGCCTTCTCTCGATTGGTGTTGCGCCTTTCCTCCTCGTACACCAGCACTGGAGCCATGTCGACCATTTTGTCCAACGCAACAGTGTCTTGCTGAAACTGCAGCGGCGTGACGTGCGAGAACCGGGAGTCCACTGCCTCTCGCAGAGCCTCGAACACAAGTGGGTCACTGCTATGGTGAGCTAGGAACAACATTGCATTGCCGTTTTCGCGAACATGCAAGTTGTCGCAACAGCGTTTGATGAAGTTGGTCGTCTCCTGATCCCGCAAATTTTTAGCCAGATGGCTGCCAAGAAAGAAGTAGTAACTGTAGGGATAGCGGAAGCCGACCTCATCGCCGAGCCTGTCAGTAATTTTGTGTGCGAGGCATAGCATGACGATCAGGAGCATCTATGCCAAGCAAGACAAAGACGAAGAACGCGGCTATTGCCGCCAGGACAGCGGCGCTGCCGCAGATCCCCAAGGAACTGCTCGATCAG
>QFCS01004962.1_pt1 | contig 142581 bp, 142 predicted proteins | sample 3576561 | NCBI WGS metagenome assembly QFCS01 | reverse complement strand
CATCTGGAAATATTCAGGAAATAATTATTAATGAAGCCAAGCAAGTTGGAAACGGAGGAAATATAAAACTGAATCAACGTACTCCAAATAAAGGGCCTCAGATGAGCGAAGAGTGGATTGGTCAAACTATTAATGAAATGAAAGGATACCCTACAGTAGCAGGGCTAGGTTATTTACTTGAAGCAAATAGAAACAAAATAGTAAAAACTGTAACCGCTGTAGATAAAAGCACAAAAGAAATTGTTATATTAAAGCTGGACAAATATTAATTATGGACAGAATCCAACATTTACTTGATATTTATAAATCAGATATTGCATCTGAAAATGTAATAAGGAATAAAATATTTACTGAGGAAGATGGTGCCTTTTATTTCATCCCACCTTTTGCATTTAGAAATGTCATAAAAGCACTTTATGCAATATACATTGAAAAGAATTTTAGCAAAGCCCGACAGTATTTTTTTCTAGCTGCTCGTGTCGATGAATATATGAGCATGAAATTTGACCGACGTATTATTGACAGTGGCACCTTTCCAATAAGCTATGCATTGCTATCTGACAATGAAGCAATAATTAAGAGATATGCGATTCTAAAAAATAGCATAAATGACACCACCAATATTGGATATCAACTTGCAAATGCTGTACAAAACATACTACTAAAGAGATTGGATGCGCTTGATATTAATATTCGTAATTTGGAACGTTTTGTAAAATTTCCAAAATTCAAGTGGTGGGCTGGCTCTGTCGAAGTATTCAAAGGTTTTAGATCATCAAATATTAATGATATTAAAACCGGTTTAATGCAAATGCTTGAAACTCATGAAAAACGGAATACAGATCCTCTTGTACCAAAATTTTTAAGTATTGATACAGCCGGCTATTGTAAACTTGCATGGCATATGGGATATCAAATAGATTTAAAAACTGATTTTGTACCCCTAGAGCTTATGCAAGTTCAGCCACTCTTACATTATGAAGAATATGATTTTTTAGATGACTAAAGTAAAATAACTTCTTTGGTTTAGTAATAATGTCTGAAGAATTATCATATTTTAAATTGGCAATCATCATTGTGCAACACACTATGATGATTGCCAATTTTTTATTTAATCCGCCTTTCCTTTAACTTATATTTCCGTTCTTTTACCATAAAAGGCTTTGCGTCCTTGTAAATACTAAATTTTTTAGTATTTTTCCGCCGTGTCCCCCAATACCCGCAATATCATCCACCTCGACCTCGACACTTTTTTCGTCTCTGTCGAGCGTCTGATCAACCCAAAATTGATCGGAAAACCAGTGCTGGTGGGTGGTACAGGCGACCGTGGCGTGGTGGCATCCTGCAGTTATGAGGCCCGAAAATTCGGTATCCGTTCTGCGATGCCCATGAAAGCCGCGCTGCGACTCTGTTCCGATGCGATTGTGGTGCGCGGGGACTATGAGGCATACAGCAAATATTCCCATCTCGTGACCGATGTGATCAAGGGCCGTGTTCCGCTGTTTGAAAAATCCTCGATCGATGAATTCTATATCGACATGACCGGAATGGAAAAGTTTTTTGGTTGTGCCAGGTACAGCCGTGAGCTAAAGCAGCTCATCATAAAAGAAACCGGCCTCCCCATCTCATACGCCCTCGCTAGCAATAAACTGGTAAGCAAAGTTGCAACCAATGAAGTAAAGCCAAATGGCCAGCTCGAAATCCCCTTCGGCAACGAGCGCTCCTATCTTGCTCCTTTAAAAATCGACCGCCTTCCCGGAGTCGGCGACAAAACAAAAATCCTGCTCATCAACATGGGCATCCACAAAGTAGAAACACTCTCAAAAATTCCCGTAGAACTACTCACCAACTTAATGGGCAAACCCGGCATCGACCTGCATCGCAAAGCCAACGGTATCGACGAATCCCCCGTGATCCCATTCCACGAGGCAAAGAGCATATCAACAGAGCAAACCTTCCAACAAGACACCATCGATCTCCAATTCCTCAATGACCATCTCGTCCGAATGACCGAAAAAATCGCCTTCCAACTCCGCCAGGAAAACAAACTCACAGGCTGTATCACCGTAAAGATCCGCTACAGCGACTTCGACACCCTAACATCCCAAAAGACCGTCCCCTACACCAACCAGGACCACATCATCCTCCAGACAGTGAAAGAGCTCTTCCTGAAAGTAAACACCCGTAGACTATTAATCCGCCTGATCGGCGTCCGCTTCTCAAACCTCATTCCTGGTAACTACCAGATCAATCTTTTTCAGGATAGTCAGCAAAAAATCAACCTTTACCAGCGGATCGACTCAATAAAATTGCAGTTTGGGGAAAAATTCGTTGTAAAAGCATCTGGATTTATCTGACGTTAAATAAATTCGTAATTCCCCCTATTAGACTTACCACAAACCCAAAACGTAAACTGCCATGAGCAATACCATAAATTTATTTATGTGGGGGTTTCAGCAACACATCCAGATCTCATTAATGGTATCGGCTGAATCCCTTTTTAACCAGATCGACCCCGAATTAAAACCCCGTCTTTTTTTGCTGGGTATCCTTACTGAAGATAAGCCAAACAGGCATCCTGTATGTCTCGAACCTGAAGATTGTGGATACGCTGTCGAATCATTTCAGGAAATTAACGAACTTGCCAAACAACTCGAAAAACTGGATGCAGAGGGAAATATTTTTCACACGCATCCCATTGCGCAGCAAAATCATAATAAGCGCATTTCGGTGAATGCACAGATCGAAGCAATTACCAAAATATTGAACAAGGAAGATCTGTATGGAGAAACAGAGAAATTCGTATCCTATCCAACATTTGTAGAGGGCTATCTGGTTTTCGTAGTGCTCGAAATAAATAAACAGGCACTCAACAGCCATTACTCTTTGACCAAGACTAAAATGGACGAACGATATAAGATTTCCCGTTCTTTTATAGAAAGCGCTATCGACACCTTCCTCAAAGAATGTTCTAACGCTTTAAAAGATCCAGATAAAGGGATAATGGCAATAGAACGACCGTCTGAAGAACTCATGCGCGAATCAGGAAGGCAATTTATGTATTCGATCTCTCAGGCTGGAAAGAATTTCAACGGGCTCCATGGCTTATATGACGCATGTAACTCCATCGCATCACTTAGATACGAAGGAGCAGAGGGATTAGGTAAAATCTTCATCGCCAAAAAAGATCACCCGAATATTCGCTTCACACTACAGCTGAAAGATCCGATTCCTATCAATGAAAACAGGAAGGTTAGGAAATTTTTGGAACTCTCAAACGATAATTCACAGATTATCTGCGATTCAAAGCTGATCTACGGCTTGGGGGAGCAAACCGGAAAATATAACCCAAAGGAAGAGTCATTATTTATCATCAATTTTATTAGCCATCACAAATGGGAAGTAATTCATGAGAATAATACCATGATGGTAGTGGAATACTATCAACCAAATCTGCCTAAAGAAAGAATCAATAGAATAAAATTTTATGGTGATCTGAAGCGAATTTTTACTGACATCGACAAAAACAGGCTGGACGATCTCTGGGACATAGTAAGTGAAGCGATTAAGCAAAGTCATGGAACTATGCTCGTTATAACAGATAATGCAGCTGAAGAATCCGAAAGACTGGGCAAACAATGCTTTCCCATCAATCCTATCAAACTAAGCTCTGCACTTGTAAAACAAGTTTCCTCGATTGACGGGTCAATTCTGTTGGATAAAAATTCCATCTGTTATGCGATCGGCGTCATTCTCGATGGTCAAGCTACGGACAAAGGCGATTCATCGCGGGGGGCAAGGTACAATTCAGCCATACGGTACTACGAACAATTCGGGAAAAAAGTCCCAACAGTATTAGTGATAATTTCCGAAGATGGTATGATTAATCTTGTACCAAACTTAAAACCGCAGATCAAACACTCTTTGATTCTTGAAATGATCAATGCTTTAGAAGTAATGAGCAAAGCAGTTGAAATTCGAATAAAGGATTTTAACAGTGCCATGTCGTTCCTGCAAAATATAGAATTCTACTTGACTGTCGAAGAATGCGAAACCATTAACCGTCTGAGAAAAAAAATTGAAGCCAAGCATTTGGCAAATGCTAATATAAAAATTGTATACAGGGATTTTGAGCCCAACCCAGAAATGAACGAAAGCTATTATACCATTTAATAATAAAAGAACAGTTTTTATGATACATAAAGGCTTTTCAAGCAAGCTTCAACTTGCCTACAGTCCAATTTCCAATTTTGATTTTGTAGCTCTGAAAGAAGAAGAAATAATTCAGCAGATTTTACACAAAAGTATGCTCTATGTGATAGCTCAACGTCCGGTACTTTATTTTGATAATATGGTTTTTGATACCGATACCTTTTCGTTGACCTTTGAGATGAAAATAACAGGAAACGATATTGTTTTACAATGCAAACTCCCCTTGATGCAAGAAGAAATTGAACCTTACGAAAATTCCGTTTATGTCGAATTTGGATCACACAACAAAAAGTGGGCACCTGCAAATACCTTTCCTATCAAAGATGTAAATGCAATTAAGATCTATAACAACGAAGGTGATTTTTTGATATGGCTAAGTCCTGAGAGACTAATACATCTTTGGCAACATGAAATCATTAGTGCAACTATTGTAGGCGATCTTACCCCCTTTACAACTTACTTTGTTCATTATGTCGGCAAAGCAACAGATCAGGAAATCTGGGAACGTTTAACGGGACATGCCACACTGCAGGAAATACTTTCCATTGAATATCCATTAAATTATGGCTCATTACCAACACACGAAATTGCATTGTTATTGTTTCAGGTAATTGAAATGGAATCGTTAAAAGTTGCAAGTGACGACATTGAAGAATTTATTAATAGCATGATTGATACCAATATACCGAACCAGCGGGATGTATCCCTGGATGCAGAAAAATTATTAGTTAAACTCTTAAGTCCTTTTTATAATATCAAGAAATTCACAAATTATCCAAAGAGTACCGATGGCCTATACCGCTTTGGTTTCGACAGGTTTATCTACCACATAGCAGAAAACATCACTTTAAAATACCAAGATCGGGAACTTAATTTCAATAAAGACAGTTCGAAATCAGATCTCATAGGTATCAAGGATAACAAAGAAATAGAAGTAATCAATCATTCAAAATCCACAAAAACAGATGAACTACCAAACGACTGATGTTTACAGATTTTTGATTTATTTGCAAAAATATCTATTAGGCGATTTGCAGTTATTCCAACGGCTTTCCAAAGAAGCGGAAGAAAAAGAAAAAAGGCAGGAAGATCCACGGCATAATAAAGGGTGTATCAATATCTTTTCTTTCAATAAAAAACATACAACGATTTCTACAACAGTTACTACAACCCTCAACCCATTTGATTTCGAGTTCATGTTCGGTGCAATGATGATTTCAAGACTGACCATCCCTAACACTGCTGTTTTGTTTGCAACTATCGACATTCTGGGTTTTTTAACTAGGATGGGAAAGAATTATACAAACACCACTGACAATTACACTGAATTCTTTTCATATCCAAAAACTAGACTCAACACAGATGAATTACCTGTTTTGCTGAATATCTACCGACATGGGATGACACATAATTACTTACCCAAATTGAACATGGAAGTATCCTATCACTCATCCAATCCCGTTGGCAAACTGTTCTTCAAAAGATTAGAAAACAGGCTTGTGTTAAATGTAAATGAATTAGAAAAACTTGTTGTTGAACGACTAAATGAGATTATCAACGACTCTTCCTTATATGTAAATATGGATCGTCAATTCGGAATAATGGTTACAGATTATGAAACAAGGTCCACTATACTAATTTCAAACCTGATGGCACGATTGTAATATTACAGCCTATCCATCTTTCTTAGCCTCATCAACCGCTGTTTCAATTTTTCCACCCATTCGTTTCATACGTTCTGCGAGATAATAAGTTGTCGAATAAACTGTGTATGTAGGTGTAATTAATTCAAAAAACATTTTCTGCAGCATTCCAATACTTAAATACATCGTTCTTCTTTTGTCACCCTCATTGATTACAATTCCTTGATTATCCTGGGTATAGATAGAAAGATCTTTGTATTGATCTCGTAACATCGCCGTTTCTTTGCGCGTCATCCACCGTGCTGTTAATCCCAATTCGTGGAAATAACTGATATAGGTATCCAGATCAATCATAAAGAACAATATTACCCTTCGGAATAAGATATCGTAGATCATCTCTTCCGAAAAAGGCAAAGTAAAAATGGGGCGATTCAAGGAAGAAATTACACCGTAGTAGTCAGCGATCATGTATTTATACCCTTTTTGTACAGCCATCCCCTCAAGAATTTTTGGTCCACCAAATTGCAAAGGCCCTTTGTATAAAGCTATATGTAAACAATTATCTACAACACCGTAGGCCCAAAATCCTCTTGTTTTTAATTGTTCTTCTAACTTTACCAATTCCTCATCAAATCTCGCCGTGTCCTCGTTTGGCGTAATGATCTTAACTTCATTCCCATCCTTATCAAACCCTTCGTCAGTATTGATTATATCGATGATTCTGTTTGCGTTGTGCAACTGGTTTACGGTGCGTTTAAGCTGTCCACCAAAATCTTTATTAAAATATGGCTCCTTTACCGCTTCATTTATCGTCGATTCTTGTTTTAGAATACTTTTTATAAGTGTTAAGACCTGATGATTCTTTTTACCCTCTTTTACTTCATAAAATTGAAGCCCTTTAGCAGAAATTTCCATAACATCCCCTAGCTGAACATAGTGAGAAAGGTCAGTTATTAGTGCAAATTTATCAGGGTCTTTATTGATTTCGTTGACAGCAGCGATTACAGATTGGATATTAGTGTTGGATAATTTACTGTGTCCTTTAACACCTTGATACAACTTTCTTGCAATGTAAAGTTGTCCGTTTATAAGCTGCCATACAATGGAATCAAACAAATGTCTCAATAGATTTTCTCGATTCTCAATTCGTTTGATCTTCTCATTGATCGCTCGTTTTGCATCTCTTGCTCCTGCTCCGGCGGTGGATCGTAAAACCAATTGCAGATCGCTTTTTTGCTTTTCCAAATCTAGCAAAAGATCTAAAATGCGCTTCTGTCCTTCCTTAAATCCTGAGTGAACATTTTTTACAAACTCTTTGCTGTGTTCTTCAAGGTAAGTTTTCAGATCCTCAACATTTTCCTTATCCGGCACGTGCTTTATTCCATTCGTGTGTATTAAATGACCGATATCACGGTATTGCTTCTCAAAATCATCTTGTTCCTGTTTGATTTCTTCATATTCAAATCGCTGTTTGGTAAGCAAAGTAAGGGCGTCAGTCAAATTAATTGTTTTTGTAATTTTCAATATCTCGCTTTCATAGTCACTACTAAGGGGTGTTTGAATTCCATTATTCTTTGCATTCAACAGGTAATGTAAGCCGTCTCTTTTTCTATCGCCTTTCTCCATCATAAACGATTCTATGGCTAGTTTAGCAAGTACTGCTGCGTTTGGTTTCTCAATGTTTTGACCGATGGAAGTGTAAAGAACTTTTTCAATGCCTTCAAAATTATCAAGCTCTTTTACGACTACATCGTTTACACTTGGTTCTTTTTTATTGGGATAATGCCTATTTGCATCCTTTTCTCTAGTTTCCCTCCGCCAAAGCATATCTGCAGCTTCTACTATGGAAACCTTTTCAAGCACAAGTATTTTAGCAGAGACTACACTACCTCCAGTTTCAACAGGGATTAGTGTAGGTGCTCCACCTCTGCTCTTACTTGATCGAGCAAATTCAATATGAAATGGAGTAATGCAATCAATTGTTCCCTTAATAAATTTTGCTATCTCGTCGCCAGGATCATCGATCAATGATCCATAAGCCAGTATACCAATGGTCTTTATTTCGCTCATAAAAAAGATTAATGTTTTCAGATTAGATCAGATAGCACTCTCCACCATCGGAAACTCCTCCCAAACAACCTTCTTCCCCGGCTCCATCTGTTCCTTAAAATCCTTCGCCACCGTCCAAGCCTCCATCAACTCAGATGGAAACTGTGTCCCTCCTATCTCGGTTATTTGAGCTTCTGTTAAATCTCCAAACAACCACTCCCAGGCAAGATCCTCATTAAGTATCGTAGGCATCCGCATCTTACTATTGTGAATCTTCGCCATGATATGCCCTTCCGGAGCAGCGGTCGTACAAATAGAAACGGTGTCTACCGTTTCACCCGTTGTTTGATCCGTCCAGGGTTTATAAAAACCCGCCATGAAAAAATTAGGCTGATCCTTCACACGGATATGATGCGGAATTTTAATCGCAGTCTTTACAGGTTCACCCGTTCTTTTATTCAACGGATAAAAATGCCGCCATTCATAAAAGCCGGTAGATAAAACCAGGCACCTTCTTTTGAGCGCCGACTCCCGGTAAATCTTATTAGGCAATAACATTTCTTCTGAAATCGCATTAAGCGTAGTAATCCCTGGAATAAACTTTCCTTTTGCATCCTTATATCCTCTTCGCCAATGTTCGACTTTCTCCCTTGTATCAAGCGGCTTACCAAACCAGCTATCCGGAACAAATCCCCATTCCATTTGCACCAGGTCAAAATCTAGGTTGTCCGCAACCGGTTTTAAAACAGCAATATTCCCGTATGCAAATCCATCATGCAGATCCCGATCCAGAAAATCATATTGGCTGACCGCCTTCTCCAAGCTCTTCAGGCGAATAAACTCAGCATGGGTAACTTTCTGTCCGTTGTAATAACACATAGGGTAAACTTAACTATAATGACTTTCAATAGCTTCACTGATTAGTGTGACCAACGACGGGTCAATATATTGATCCAGGGCCCTATCCATCCGTGAAACGGCAAACCCCTCAGGTGTCGGAACGAGCCGGAACAAATAACCCTCAGTATCTGATACTGAAAAATGGACCTCCCTTTCAGAGGTATGGGGGGTAATACAAATCGTACCAATATAAAAGGAAGTGTCCATTACGACAAGATACTTAAAAATTTATTCGAATAGCTGTAATGGCTTGGATACAACGGCTGCTTTCTCGTTTTTAGGCTTACAGGAGGCCACCAGCGGCCCGAAAACCTCCGCCTCCGGTTGTCTTCCCTCTGGCAAAGAAGTCCAGAACGTCCCCCCTTCATTTGCTTTAGCAAGCGTTAACACCAATGGTTGTCTGCCATCCTCAAAATAAAGGGCATACACAAGATCCCTGCCCACTTTCTTAGGGTTCACCTGAACCGTCTGCCCCTGATAGGAAAATGAATATCGCTCGCCAGCCTTTTGCATAGGCTAATATAGAAAGAAAAATGGAAAATACTAATATTTTTAGCTTTTTATTTCCGGGGCAAAGGAACCTCCCCCATCACCTTTTTCAATTTTAACAGTGTAGTTAACCTGAAATTCACTTCCCCTTTTTCGATTCTCTTTAGTACATCTGCTCTTATGCCACATAGTTCAGCAAAAGCTGGTATAGATAGTGCCTTCTCCTCCCTATATTGTCTGACTGCAAAACCAAACGCTTCATGATAGTAACTGATCGCTTTATTCATTAAGCCAAATTACGATCAGGAAAAACAAGTCCTGGCATACGATCATACACCAGTAAAAAAAGACATTTACGAATGCGAAATATCCTGCTGTTGAAATTCGGTCGCCATTTCTATACCCCTTTGTGTAATAGAAAATTTAATCGTGTCAGCATGATAAATCTGAACAGCTCCCGCTTCTTCCAACAAACAAAGACAGGAATAAATGCTCGACCAGTCAATAGGTAAACGTAAAATCAATTCACGGGGAATAAATTGGTATAAAGTGGGTTGGGTTGATTCCTTAGCCATCTGTGCAAGCGTAGACAATACCAATGCTGTGTTTTCCATCAGCCGAAGATAAGTGATGGGAAATCAAAACAAAAAATGACGGGGAAATCTTTTAAACATTCACATATTTTTACACCATGCCGGAAAACTTTGAGCTCCCCCTATGGTACAATGGTAAAGAAATCATGTTACCTGCTGAATTTCAGACCTGGGGTTACACGCACCGTATTACTGTTTATGTAGAAGACTTCCCTTTTGTTTTTGAACCGGATGAAGAAAAAAATTACCGGGCTATCATCATTGAACAGGATAGAAAAAAAGCAGAGAAAATAGACCGACATTTATTACAAGCTATCGCAGAAACCCTGCATGATTTATTTGCTTAATCTTCCAATGATTTATAAACTGCACTATCATAGCCAAGAAAAATGGAAATATAACCTTCATCTTTAAAATGGTAACCATATCGATAGCAGAAAATAAACTCATTATGTGTATGGGTATAATACGCTAGGTTGAATCCCTGCTTAATAATATGCTCCCTTTTCTTTTTTACATATTCTTTTTTACCAAGTGCTTTACCTAATATGCTAAAATTCTTCAACAGTATTTTATTAATCTTCTTTACATCTGGATGCAGTTCTGCTCTTTTGGGATTATGATAAGCTGCTTTGCAGTATTCGTCACAAAACTTTGCATCCTTCCGCATTTTTTTATCCAGCGGCTTACCACATACTGAATACAGACAATGTCTTTGGGGTATGCTTTCTTTTGTTTCCATGCATTAAAAATAATAAATATACCCTTATCCGTTTCAGATACGGATAATAAACGAAACAGAAACGCATAAAAACGACACAGATTATCCCTATTTCCAAATTTTGCTTTCAAAATCGTAAAGCATGAAAACAAAAAACTTCGTTCAGTTGGTTGGCTATCTCGGAAATGATCCTGAGATACTCCAAACCAGTACTGGCAAGACCTTGGGACGGTTGCGATTAGCAACTGATTTTTACCGCAAACAGGAAGATGGTACCGCTTTTAAAAAAACAACCTGGCATGATGTAAAAGCATGGGACAAACTGGCTGAGACCTTAACCGGGCAGTTCATGAAAGGCAGCCATGTAATGGTAGAAGGTATTATTGAATACCGGACATTCCTTGATCCCTTAGGCCATAAACGCTTTGTCACAGAAATCAAAGCTACCAGTATTTTAAACCTTGACCGTTAATCCTCAAACGCTTTTTATGAAAACAAGACCCATAAAATTCTCTTACCGAAAACCTCAGCCCTTATACGGCTGGGGTTGCCGGTTTGACTCACTCACTGAACTTCGTTTCGCCATCTCCGTCATGGAAGATCATGCAATCATGCGCTCTCCGGTATCCCTATATTTCCATCCGGCCACCGGCCAGTTGGCACATTTTCCAAAAGGGGCATACCTGAGGTACACACCGGATTTTTTAATCCGCAATTATGAAACCAGAAAAGCCACCCTCGTCGAAATCAAACCCCGCGCCTTTGAACAGGAAGCTTCACTGGTCATGCACCATCTGGTGGCAAACAACTATATACGCGCTTTAAAACTAGACTGGAAGTACAAAGTGATTTTTGATGATGAGATTATCCTATCAGCAGAACAACTCATCCATTACCACGACTGTCTGCGACTTGTTACAAAAGACAGGTTTAAATGGTATGAAGAATACTATAAAAGAATAACCGGTAATGCACAATTAACGGCCCATAAATCAAATGCAGAAATGGACTTTCTGATGCGCGGATGGTTACCTGAAAAATAAGTATTACATGTCAACGTTCACCTACAACAAACAGGCAATTGCCTGTGCCTATAAGGGACAATGGTTTGATTCCCTGCTGGAGTTACGCTATATACTTTCTATCGAAGATAACTATGTGGAACTTGCCATTCTTTATATGAATTGGTAAGGCTCATTATGTTTGAGCATTCTATGCAAACAGGTGGCCGGCGATTACGGACATTGAGCATCTGCGGTTGCGTCGCACTACGTTCATCGTCCCTATCGTTGTGGTACATTATTGAAATACTTCGTCATTAATCATTCGCGAATTTCTTGACAGGCTTTGTAAAAAGCAAGGTCTGCACCTGCATTACTATTCCGGCTGGCTGTCGGTTAGTCTGAAACAAATCGCACCTCCCGTTGCTTTTGCGCTTTCGGCGGCATAAACCACTCGTTTCCACTCACTTTTTATTCCACGTTCGCAAATTTCTTTCTGTCTAAACCTTGCTTTTCCCAAAACCTGTTTCAAGACAGGGTTGCTACGATAAGAACGAACGAGGCGAATGCCGAGTGATATTTTTTAACTATAAACAATCCTTTTATGAAACACACCAAACGGCTTTCTTACCTCATGCAGTTATCATGGGAAGTGCAGCGTAAAAAATGCATAACAAGGTCGAAAGCATTGCAAGCTGCGTGGGCAATTACGAACAACGAGGATATAACTGTTTACTATCTCGTTAAACGGAACAGTAACCGCAATACACCTAATAAAATTGAAGCGAGGGAATTAGCTCTTTTTGGTTCTCGCTAACCAGTAACCAATTTTTATACATACTTAAAAACAACCATCATGGAAATCATCGCAAGATTGACAAAAGACGCAGAAGTAAAAACACTCAAAGGCGAAAGACAGGTAGTGAATTTCTCAGTTGCTATTAATGACAGCTACAAACCCAAAGGGTCGAGTGATGTAACCAAATTAACCACTTATGTAGACTGTGCCTATTGGACAAATCCCGGCATAGCAAAGTTCCTGACCAAAGGCACTTTGGTAGAACTCTATGGGCGTATTAGTGTACACGCATACACAAATATGCAGGGTGAAGCCAAAGGAAGTTTGCGCTTTCATGTAAACAATATCAAACTGCATGGAGGTATTAAAAGCAACCCTGATGGAAACAACAGGGAACAGAAAACGGTGACCGTAGTAACCGGACAACTCACTGAACCACTGGACGATTTACCATTCTAAAACCTACCCTATGCAACAAGTAAATGACAGTATCGAAATCGGTATGTATGCCGCCTGTTTCGCAGATTATTACCTGAATGAAGTATATCAAAAATCAAACAATGGCTATATAGCCGCATTGGACGAAATCACAGCATGGGCTCACGAGTTCTATAACAGCTATTATGAAAAGCTGAAAGACTGGGAAACCTTTGAGCAAGGCACAGAGAATATCTACCACGCTGCTTGCTGGGATGATTTTGTGATTGCCTGGGGGAAAGACAGACTGGCAAAATACCTATCCGAAAAATAAAACCATCCGCACCGGGTGGCTTCCACTCGGTGCATTTTAAACGTTAAAAAATCAACATGTATGGCACACAATATCAATTTTAATGAGCGCAGCGGAGAGTATAGTTTTTTCTCCGTAAAAGAAAAACCTTGGTGGAATCTCGGCAAAGTAGTAGAAGACTACCCAAACAGTCGGGAAGCACTCCAGTTTGCCCACTTGGATTATGAAGTGATAAAGGAAGATTTGTAAACCACTTCTTTTAATGCAGACGGTCAGGCAATGGACTTTACCAAAAGAGTAAAAACACACTACGCCACCATTCGAAAAGACACGGGCGATATTTTAGGGGTTGTGGGTAAAGATTACCAGATTGTACAGAATGTGGAGGCATTCAGCTTTTTTGATGCCATTGTGGGTGGTGATGGTATCCAGTATGAAACTGCCGGGGCTTTGGGAAATGGCGAGCGTATTTTTATTACGGCCAAACTACCGGACTATATCAGAGTAGGCAAAGAAGATTTGATTGAGCAGTATTTATTTTTAACCACTTCCCACGATGGTTACGGAAGTATAACAGCCGCCTTCACACCTATTCGGGTGGTTTGTCAGAATACGTTAAATGCAGCCTTAAAAAACCATAGTAATTGTATTAAAATCCGTCACACCACAGGTGCAAAGGAAAGATTGGAACAAGCACATAAACTAATGGGGATTACCAATACCCTAAGCGTGCAACTGGAAACCATTTTTAACCGCTGGTCAAAAGTACAGATCAGCGACCCGGAAGTAAAAAAACTGATTCAGCAGGCTATGTGTCCGAATAAAGAAGTGTATAGCAACCTGCAGGCGGGAAAAGACGATGCTTTAAGTACCGCTTTTAAGAACATTTGTGATAACGCATTTACGTATGCCATGAGCAATGAGACCCAAACCATGGACACTACCAGTGGAACACTGTTTGGGGCATACAATGCGGTAACAGGCTATTTTCAGAATGTGCGGAATTACAAAAATGACGAAGCTAAACTAAAATCCCTTTTATATGGGGGTATTGCTCAGCAGCGTACACAAAAGGCCTTCGACATTTGTATGGGCTTCGAAAAAGAACAGTTTATTGGTACATATAATTAGTTTTTATTCCGGCAGCTTTTCGGCTGCCGGATTTTATAACCAATTCAATTTATATATTATGGACAATCAGATATTTGTACTGCAACCTGCCGATATGTTGGAGGATATCGAAGCTGAATTTTATGTGATAGAAAAGTTTCCAGAGCCTGGCTTTGTAACAAACGAAAACGGGAAAATCAAAACCTTTTCAACCTACTCAGAAGCGAAGAACGAAGCAGATAATTGCCAGCAGGGATATGTGCTGATTTTTTAAAGCAAAAAAGCTGCCGCCCCTTATGCCACAAGACTTTATCAAATGGTGGGCGGCAGCTTGGAATTTAGGAGGCAAAAAAAGGAATGCGATATTTGTGACTGACAATAATAATACTTAGGTAAAATGGAAAATATTTTAAAGCGGTTGGATTTGGTAATTGACTATACTGAAAAAACGACCAAACACTTTGATGGCGCGGAACGTAATGAAATCATGTTGTTCTGCATGTGCATGTTAGATCGATTAAACTTTGCCTGTGAGGGTTTAAAAGTCCTCTTGAATCAATTTACCAGCAATACAAAACTGGAATACTCTGCTGGAATTATTATACGCTCCCTATTGCTTGATCACTTGATAGTAATGAATGCAATGGAAGTATATGGAACATATAAGGAGGATAATGAAAATTTTGGGCCCGAGATGAAAGCGTTTTGCCTGATGATGCTTAGTGATAGTGTGAAATACACTCTGGAATATTTTGAGACTATAGAAGAAAGAGTAGCTCCTGAGATAATAAAAAATATGTATAGCAATATCGTCAGATCGAATCCAGAATGTTTCGAAGATTATGCGCACGATGGAACAGTTCCTAAATTAAAAACTAAAAAATTCATGTCCCCACAAAAACTGGTGAATATACTTCGCAATTCAAGGGATTTGAAAAATTACGCAACTGCATACGAAGCATATCTATACTACTCAAAATATGACCATTTTGGTTCGATGTTTAATTATCTCTCACGCATTAGTAATCTTGACAAAATGGCTCATATTGATAAAGTAAGTACGACCTTCCCGAAAACCTTGATATTTACTTTGAGCATATTGGCTACTTTCTATCCGTCTGATAATAAGCTGACTCTATATGTTGCCGAAGTAGCTAATAAATTTGACGATTTACTATAAAACTTTAGTTGGGATTGGAATTATTTATTCCTTCACAAAGTTCGGCTTTTGGCTGCTGAAGCGGCCAAAAAATTCCGGCATAAAAAGCCCTTACCAAGGGCTACTACTATTGGATTTATTCCGTTGCTTTCTGGCCTTTATTGCCAAAATCCAGATGTGGTTCCATAATAAATTTTTAAAACTAAAAATGAACTTATGGAAACGGAATTAACAACACAGAATTGGAACATGGTAAGCGAAGTAGAACTTGTGTACAAATCCAAAGTAAAATCATCACAAAGACCGCATCTAAAAAGCGTGTCTGATGTAGCTGATTTTTTAAAACAAAACTGGGATGAAAACAAAATTGAACTATTGGAACAATTCAAAGTAGTTTTTCTCAATAGAAATCATCGTGTATTGGGCATTTTTGAGCTTTCGTCAGGAGGCGTTAGCGGAACTGTCGCAGATCCAAAATTGATATTTATGGCAGCTCTAAAATTGAACGCTTGCACCCTCATTATTTCCCACAATCATCCATCTGGAAACCTAACTCCAAGTGAAACAGATAAAAAACTAACACAGAGAATAAAAGAAGCTGCCATACTACTGGATATGCATTTATTAGATCACATTATCCTAACTAATGAAGGCTACTTCTCCTTTGCAAATGATGGGCTTCTCTAGGCCCTTTTTTTATTCATCCTTCCTTCTTTACCTGGGCATAATATGCCCGGGTCTTTTTTACTCCCCCCTCCCTGTCTAACTTTATAAAATAAATGCGATGTGTGCCTGTTCCCGCACACGGCAAGATGTTCAAACGTGGCCACGTTTGGGCATCTTGCCCTTTCCCTCGGAACTCGTGCGGGGGAACAGCAGTCCTGAACAAAGTGAAAATGAACCGTGATGAAAGACAAGGAAAATGAATTGCGCAACCTCATCCTCAAAGTCAGGATGAATGCCGCTGAAAAAAAACAACTTATAAAGTTACAGCAATCAAGCACTGAAAAAACAGTCAGTAATTACGTGCGCAAAGTAGCATTGCAAAAGCCTGTGATTGTCAGCTACCGTAACCAGTCCGCGGATGACTTTCTTAAAGACATGTTGACCCTCACCAAACAGTTGAATGGAGTGGGCAATAATTTTAACCAGGCGGTACACAAATTACATACACTTGAACGCATCCCGGAATTTCGAACCTGGATTCATGAACAGCAGGCCTTACACAAAGAGGTTGCACATAGTATTGAAGCTATCCGTTCACGCATGAATCAACTATACGAACAATGGTTGCAAAAATAACTTCCCCTGCAAGGATTGTCGCTGCACTTAATTACAATGAGAATAAAGTGAAAGAAGGTAAGGCAGAATGCCTCCATGCTTCCGGCTACCTGCGTAGTGCCAAAGAAATGAATTTCTACCAGAAACTGGAAGGCTTTGAAAGGCTCAATGCTCTAAACAGCAGGGCTACTACAAAGACCCTGCACATATCGCTCAACTTTGATCCTTCCGAAAAAATTCCAAATGAAAGACTGGTTGCCATCGCTTCAGACTATATGGAAAAAATTGGTTTTGGATCGCAGCCCTGGTTGATGTATCGGCACAATGATGCAGGTCACCCACATATCCATATTGTGACCACCACCATACAGTCTGATGGGAAGCGGATTGACACCTACAATATCGGGCGTAACCAATCCGAAAAAGCGAGAAAAGAAATCGAGCATGTCTATGGATTGGTGTGTGCTGAAAAACAGAAACGGATATTGCACCAACCAATAGCATCAGTGCAAACGGAGAAAATCGGCTATGGCAAAACAGAAACCAAGAAAAGTATTGCAAACGTGGTTAATGCCGTATTGAACACCTACCACTATTGTTCATTACCTGAATTTAACGCCATACTCAAGGCCTACAATGTAGTCGCGGACAGGGGACAACAGGATGGCCGGCTCTACAAACATAATGGCCTTGTGTACCGGGTACTGGATGCCGATGGTAATAAGGTCGGTGTTCCGATCAAAGCCAGCTTACTCAATTGTAAACCTACGTTGAATAAACTCGAAGCACTTTTTGAGAAAAACAAACCATTAAAAGACACCTTCAAGCTTCCTTTGAAAAATACCATTGACCAGGTACTTGCGCAATCTCCCCGCAATATGCCCTCGTTTATCCGACTGCTTGAACAAAAAAATATCCTTACTGTTTTACGTCAAAACGACCAGGGCAGAATCTATGGTATCACTTTCGTTGACAGGAACAATAAATGTGTTTTCAATGGAAGCGATCTGGGTAAATCATATAGTGCTGCACACATAGAAGAAAAACTCGTGGCTTTTACCCGACTGACGGCACATATTCACCCGCAGACTCATCCGGAACCATCCAGTGAACAAAACAATACACTTGATATACTGGACAGGATTATATCACAGAGTGAAGAATTTAATTATACGCCTGGAACACTCTTAAAAAAGAAACGTCGGAAAAAAAGAAAATCGATTGGATTATAAACCTTAAATAAAACAAACAATATGTCAGCAACTGGTGAAAATGAAATGGGATTACGAAAGATTCTGGATTTGACAAGATTTGCAAGCCTCTTTATGTTACTACTGCACTTTTATTTTTATTGCTATACTGCTTTTGCATCAGTAGGACTCCGAACGGGTATTACAGACAGAATGGTTAGTAATACAGTCAGAACAGGTTTATTCATGAACTTTCATTATTCAAAACTGATGGCCTTAGGGTTGCTGCTGATTTCATTATTGGGTACAAGAGGAAAAAAAAGTGATTCAATACATCCCAGGCGAATTGCAATTATTCTGGCAATAGGGATAATATTATTTTTTGCAGGTGCACTATTGTTTAACTGGGTATTAGACATAAAAACACTCGCTGTCTCTTATATAATTGTGACCAGCGCAGGTTACCTGTGCATTCTTTCCGGTGGCAGTCAGTTAAGCAGACTGATTCATGTTAAACTCTCACAGGATGTATTCAATGAACTCAATGAAACATTTCCGCAGGAAGAACGATTGATCAACAATGATAACTCAGTTAATTACCCGGCGCGATACAACCTTAAAAGCAAATTGAGGGGCAGTTATATCAATATCATAAATCCATTCCGTGGATCGATTGTGTGCGGCACACCGGGGGCTGGTAAATCTTGGTTTGTCATCCTGCCATTGATTAAGCAAATGATCGAAAAAGGGTATGCCATGCTTATCTATGATTTCAAATACGATGACCTTTCCAAGCCAGCATATAACTGGATGCTTGCAAACTTGCATAAGTATGGTCAGCCACCCTCCTTTTACTCACTCAATTTTGATAACCTCTCCGGTACGCATCGCTGTAATCCATTAGATCCTCAAAACATGCTGGACATCACGGATGCCACCGAATCTGCCCGGACAATCCTGTTGGGGCTGAACCGCGAATGGATCAAAAGGCAGGGTGATTTCTTTGTGGAATCTCCTATCAATTTCGTAACAGCTGTAATCTGGTATTTGCGCAAATATGGTAATGGCTGTTTTTGCACCCTGCCGCATGTTATTGAAATGATGCAGGTGGGTTATGAAGAATTGTTTGCGGTACTCAACACAGAACCTGAAATACAGGTACTCATCAATCCATTTATAACGGCTTTCGAAAACGATGCGATGGAACAGTTGGAAGGTCAGGTTGCATCTGCCAAAATATGCATGGCCCGGTTAGCTTCTCCACAATTGTATTGGGTACTATCCGGAAATGATTTTACCCTCGATATCAACGACCCTGAACATCCAAAAATTGTTTGTGTGGGTAATAACCCCGAAAAACAGGCGATCTACGGAGCCGTGTTGTCGCTATACATCTCGCGGTTGGTAAAATTGGTAAACAGGAAAGGCAAGCAAAAATGTGCGCTGGTATTTGACGAGTTTCCGACAATCTATTTTAACAACATGGATTCACTAATCGCCACTGCCCGAAGTAACAAAGTCGCACCTGTTTTGGGGATGCAGGACTTCAGTCAATTGCGCAAGGATTATGGTAAAGAGCAAGCCGATGTAATTGTAAACATCTGTGGGAACATCATAAGTGGACAGGTTATGGGCGATAGCGCAAAATTGTTGTCTGAACGTTTCGGCAAAATTATGCAGGAAAGACAGAGCCTTTCAATCAATAGAACAGATACATCGGTGAGCAAATCCAGGCAGCTTGATTTTGCCATACCCGCTTCCAAAATTTCCGCCCTGTCATCAGGCGAATTTGTCGGTATGGTTTCAGACGACCCGCATGAAAAAATCAAGCTGAAAATGTTCCATGCAGAATTGGTTAATGACAGCCGGGAAATTAACGAGGAGATGAAAGGTTTTAAGGATATCCCTTCTGTCAGGGAACTGGATGCCATTCAGGTTATGGACAATTATTATCAGATCAAGCAGGACATACAAATACTAATAGAGCAGGAAGTTTATCGTCTGAAAATACAGGAGGAAGAAATAGACGAATTATAATCGATAAATCAAAGTCTTACCAACTTAAGCAGGTTTTTCATTCTAAATTTTAGCTGGATTATTCGTAACTTATAAAGGCTACTTTTTTAAGGTTCTTTTATATTTCCATCAGATTTTTGCAAAAAAATGATGCTGTTTTTTGCCACCTGGAATTCAACTTAAATTTAAAAAAGTCTCACTGAAGTTAGTCTTCCCAACTGATTGATTGTCAGTACCACAGACGAAAATCAAACCCGCACTCTTTTTTACGGCGAACATGATTTTAAGGCCTGATAGAAAAAAAGATTAAGCGTCACTTATGGCTGGAAGCAAACATTGATCAGGTAAAAGAGAAACTGGATCTTACTGCAACTCCACAGATTAAATCGATGGTAATTTCTAAGAATATTTTGCCGATAAAGCACCTTAAACCAATCGCAATGCCGATCATTTCTTTTTTTGAAATGAAATCAGGACAATTTGTTTTTTAGAACCTGTTCATATTTTAGTTGCTGGATTTGAATCCGATTCTGTCTCTTTCTTCCCATTTCATTTCTTCGGCCTTATGGTCCAAAAGATTTTCAATAGCATCGTAAATCTGGCTTAACTGCACATCATGTTCGGCAATCCTTTGTTTTAGTTCTACCAACTGTTCAATAATATCCCTGTTCTCTAATGCAAACTTCCTTAATGCGATAAAAACGCGAACAATGGCAATGTTCATCTGCCGGGCTTTGGGGCTTTTAAGTACACTTGCCAACATGGTTACACCATGTTCTGTAAAGGCATAAGGTAAATATGACGTGTTTCTATGTTTTTGTGAACCGGTCACAAATTGTGACCGGTTCGTGTCAAATAGCTGATTTTCAATAGTTTTCCACTCTTTTAGTGAAAGTTGGAACATAAAATCTTCCGGAAAATTGCCGAGGTTCCGTTTTATTGCCTGGTTAAATACCTTGGTTTCCACTTCATATAGCGAAGCAAGATCAAAGTCCAGCATAATTTTTTGGCCTCTTATTTCAAATATTCTCTGTTGTATTAAACTTAGGTTCATTGTATTTTTTTTAAGGGTTATCTTTTAAGGTCACAAATTGTGACCTTAAAAGGGGGAGTATTTCAGCGAACAACCTGCATCTTCACCACGGGTGCCTGCGTAGGTGCATTATTAAAAGCGGTTAGTTTACCGGCAACCGCCTTTTTGGTCTCATTTTCAAAGCTGTCCAGGTAGTTTTCGGTGGTCATTACATTGGTATGTCCCAAAGAGTCTTTAATGAACTCAGTTGGTACACCAGAACGTTTTAACACAGTAGAAAAAGTATGTCTTGAAACGACATTTGATACCTTCTTTTCAATCTTTAATTCTTTGGCGATGGTTTTTATGCCGGTATTGATAAATGTCTTGAAATGATTCAATACATCGAATTCTTCCAGCATATTCAGACCTGGACGTAGTACCGGAAAAATAAAATTATCAGGCTGTTTGTCAGGGTTACCATACTTATCAAGGATGGCCTGCAGTTCCGGCGAAATGAAAACAGAAATCAGTATAGGATTGCCCCGGCTGGATCGTTCAGTTTTCGCGCGTTCAAAATTGATAAACTCACCTTCGATATTCTTAAACTTCAAATGGGCCATATCTTTAGGGTTCATACCATTAGCCAGGTAACAGAATATCCAGAAGTCTTTTGCTTTAGCTACCCGATCATTATCGGTTTGGTAGTTGAAGATTTTTTGAACTTCCTCAAGAGAGAGCGCCTTTTTGGTTCTCTTTGATGTAGGCAGCATATATAACCGTCTTCCGAAGGGGTAACAATCTTCTTTGCGAATGATCTTTCTAAAAATAGCTTCGTTGAAAATCGCCCGAAGAGAACGCAGTTTTATTCCGATAGTGGTTTTAGAATTACCCTTGCTAAGACACCATTTTTCAAATCGTATAAGATAGGTTACGGTTATATCATCGAAACGAACATTACCGCCAAAGCGTTTTAAACAGTTATAGGCATCCATGTAATTCAGTGCACTGCCCATGCGTTCCTGCTTCAACAGGTTTTGAATGTATTCTGAGAAGGTATAAGAAATATGTTCCTTATCAGGGTGTACTTCAGTCAATATGGGGAATCGTTTTTTAAAGGGTTCTAAATCGAATTCCTTTGCCAGTAGCGTAAACGGCTGAACTCTTTTCTTTTTGGTTTTTAAACAGTGATTGCCTGCGTACAATTCAAACTCGAATTTTTCAAAAGTGAAAGCACGCATCTGTCGGCAGATGGTTTCGGCTTTAGTTTTTAATAATTCTAGCTGGTGGTTGATCTCCCGTAAATTCTTACTGGGATGAGAAGCATTCAATTTGCGAAAATCATCCGGTTCAAGATCGAAGACCGTTTGAAAATCGCGTGTTTTGCCTTTGTAACTAATCCGTAGTTTTACCGGATAGAGACCGTCTTTTTTTACTCTTCGTTGGTCGAGAGTAATGATAGAAGAAGCTGCCATAATTTTTTGTTTTTCGTTTTCGTTCGATCAATCGCACATCAAAAATTTGCAGGTGATTTGCAGGTAAACCGAGAGTAAACCGGCAATTTCCACGAAAAACAAAAATAACAGCAGTTATAATAAGTCATTGAAAATCAAGCCTTGAGCGTAACTAAGCAGAAGTGAGCGTAAGTAGAGAAAAGCTACTTTTTGCGGCTCAAAATCTGGTTATCGCAAGGTAGTGCAGGTTCGATTCCTGTTCTGGGCACAAAAAGCTGTTTATTTAATAAACAGCTTTTTTATTTTTAAAAGAGAATATTTCAATTTAAGAATATTCTTTACTAATAATGTACCCGAATAGTAAGGTTAGCCACAAAGGCTAATTAATAATTAAATATTACTCACGTCTATTCATTAACGAATAGGTAATTCAAAAAATAAATGATACACCCTGGCTGTGTAGCGCGCAATGTCGCTTCGTACCTCAGGAGACGATCGGAGAACTTATCGTTTTATGTACACTCTACGGAGAAGGAAGAGATTCCTCTATTTCCGAAAGATCTCTTTGAATTTGAAGATCAAGATTATTCATATATTCTTTGTGTATTTATTGATTCTCCCGGATAATTAACCAGGACTAGAACAAGTGAATAGTCAAGTGCTCTTTTTATTTTAGAATTGGGGGTAGGTTTTAAAACAAACACTGAAGGGGACTGGATATTCTCTATTTCATTTTGCACTAACTTAGAGATAGAATTAGGCAAAACCCCGATTTCACTAATCGTAGTTGTCTTTTTTAGTCCATAGTTACTTTCGCATCGATAATATTGAGTACCGATAATACTTGTACGCGCAGTCCAATTGTGATCATTCAATAAAATTCTACTGAAGCTATTCTTTAAAGTCGTGTTTATATGTGCTAACCCAAAGCTCCCAATATACTTTGGCCTATTTTCCTTCATTCTAATAAGTCTGTCTATATCCAAAAAGTTTTGGTATAACTGGCTGTCTCTACGTTTAACATACTCGGTATTTCGATTAGCAATCATCTGTAACAAGACAAGACCTTCATCGTAACTTTCTTTATTGTCACCTACAACTAAATCTAGATGAAGTTTGAGTTCGTTATTTAGCACCTGTATTTCTTCTACACTTTCTTTGTTCTTGATCTCTCCAAGTAACTGTTGAACTTTTTTATCAAAGGAATATTTTGTCAATAAAATAGACATAGCAGCTTTCAAATACTTAATTCGGCTAGTCCCTAATTCAAAATCAATCCCCCAAAAATGGGGCTTAGTATTTGCTGCAGTTTGCATACTGAGTTGCCGGATCCTTTTAAAGAAATATTTTGCTTCTTCCGAAGAACTGATGAGGTTAAGCAATGTCGTATCTCCTGTTTCAACAAAAGCATTTCATACTATCGAATAAGAAAAAGGCATCTCTTGTATTATATGCCCAAACCCCCTTTGCAGATTTTGTTGAATAACATGCTCCAAAATTTCATAAGTACAACTGACATTATGCAATTCAGAAATTAAAATTATATCTCTCTGATCATTCACATAATCATTAAATGGGATAGCTGAAATTTGCTTAAAATTTGAAATTATTGCATTATCTGTATTTGATAATTGCCCAATTCCAACTGTTAAAAAAGCTTGCGAAAAAAAAAGCATAGCAAAAGTTACTTTCAGATAATATTTACAATGAAGCATATCTAAGTCTTTTTGTTGAAAATACATGTAGGGATGATACGTAGAACTTCTAGTTTTATGTACACTCTCCGGTGAAGGAAAATTTTGCCTTTATTTCACAAATACTGCGAGACGTTCAAGTATAAATGCCGTAGCGGGAATGGCAGCAAAGCCGGCATGTGAATCCACCCATTCCTCAAAGCTTGACATTTCCATAAGCTGACCAAACCTTTCCTTAAGGTATTGCCTAACTTCCTCTGGAGCTCCTGTCATCTCTTCCCATATCCTGCTGTTATTTTCCAGCACGAAAACGATATCTTCAAAATCCGTACTGGTTCTACCATCGTTTTTTCCCCGGCTTTTAAATGCCTCCAGTTTGGATGCAATAAAATAAGGGGCGGAGAAAATACGAATATGATCACCCTCTCCTAAATCATATCCAATGGCATGAGCAAAACCCTGAGGATACCAACGGTTGGAAAAACCAATCGCTGCATCATGTGTCGGCATCACATCAACAACAATACCTTGTATGGTATACCTGCAGATCACACCGGATTCCTGATCATGCTGGAATCCCATTACTCGTAACCTTTCTTCAATGGCCGCATAATCCTTATGAGCCCAGAGTTCAATTACCACATCGATATCATCTGTCGGACGAACTTCTTCTGCCCTGCTATCCGCATATAATGAAACAGTAGCCCCTCCCACAAATACAACCTGATCCCTCAGGTCACCAAGTGCAAGATGAACGGCTCTAATTCTCGTAATATTCGTTTGATGACTCATGTGGATCTAGCATTAGTTTTTTTAAATAATCAATAGCGATCCTTTTTTCACGGGTTCTGCCGGTTCTGATCACATCCAGCATAGCCAGTGCTTCATAAAGCTTGTCATCAACTTTTGCAGCCCTGACCTGGTTAGGATAAAAAGGCTCAATGGCCTGCCCATAATCCTTTCCTCCTGCTTCGGGCCATACATAAAGTTCACTGCTGATGATACTTTTTGCAAAATAAGGGTGACTATGACCGGTTACCATTCCCTTTGTCATTGGACCAGGTGACTGCGGAAAAACATAGGGCATGCCATATTGCAGAAATTCAAAAAAGGACATCCGATGTACCTTTCTTCGTTCTTGATTCACCAGACCAGCTATACTGCTTCTGTTTAAGGACTCAGATACTTCTGCCGGACTGATATAGAGTGCCCTGGCAATATCCTGAAACTGCCAGTCACTTCTTTCCATAAGTACAATTTTCAGCAACACCACAATATCCTGTGGCCGCATACCTTTATGTTGTCTCATGGCACAAATGTAATTTACATTTTGCAAATTGCAAATTGTAAATTGAGAATAGTTTTTTTTGCTAAATCCTAAAACTTGATAAATGAAACTAAATCAATAAGTTATGATAGAAAACTAGCTGTGTAGCGCTCAACGTCCTCCAAACGAGTCCTATGTACCTTTGTACCTCAGGAGACGATGCGTAGAACTTCTAGTTTTATGTACACGCTACGGAGAAGGAAGAAACCCAGAAAAAGTATAGCTATTTGGTAACCTTTCTACCAAACGAAGGTTTAACGCTATAATGAAAAAGATTTTCGCTTTCCTGGCATTTGTTACTACCGTTTCAGCAACCCATTCACAACCAAAAGTAACCGTAACCGTACACCCCGGTACAGAACTGTTGAGTATTATTCATTTTCTGTCAGATACCGCAAAAGGTGTAAAATCTACTTACCGAAAAGATATTGAGCAATATTTCAGTAAGTACAAAAATCATAGTGCCATAAAAAAGGCAAAAGAACTCCCCTTTATAAATTGTGATTTTCCTGTTCGCCTAAGTTGGGCATTTGACAATTTCCCCAGGTTAAAGTTAACTGCACCAACCTCTCTGATGGGATATGAAAAGTACTTTACAAAAGACCAGGTTACCGATTATTTCCGTGCCTGTCTGGCTTTTTCAAAAGACACCCGTTTCTCCCAATTTTATAAAAAGTATAAGCCAAAATACCAGCAATGGGTCCATTCCTTTGAACGTAATCTGCAGGAGCAAAATTTGCTTACGGTACTTGATAGTTTTTACAGATTCGTTCCAAAGAAGGAAATCATTATTACTCCCGGGGCTCTAAATTGTGGCTCCTATATCGTTGTTGATATGAAAAAACTTAATCCATCATACAATAATATAATGGTAATTATGGTGGCCTATGGAAATATTGCGGGCAATAAAGCTAATGATGAAACTGACCCCGATTTTTATGCCCCGATTTGGACATCCCAGTTGGTGTGGCATGAAATGGGACATGCTTACCTCGATGAAATATTCGAACAAAATAAAGATAGGATCAATAAGCTGATATATATATTTAACCGCGACAGCACAATGCAAAAACAAGCCCAAAACATGGGCTGGTCTATGTACCTGAATGAAAACATTACACAATCTGTAACCAGCTACCTAAGGATAAAAACGGGCAAAATGAGTGAAGAAAAAGAAATGAAACGAATTACAGGAGGCCCCTTTTATGTGTTCGTTCCGCTCCTGCTGGAAGTCATAAGAAAAGAATACGAGACACCTGGAAAATATGCAGATTTCAAAGCCTTTTTTCCTGTGCTTTTAACCGAGCTTGAAAAGAAATATCCTGCATCGCTATAATAGCAGCATAAGCTGTTACACTTGTGGATGGTTATAAATTAAGCGTAAAAAAAGCCAGAAGCTAGAACTGTCCGGGGAAAATCGGCAGCTAGCTTCTAGCCGCTAGCTGCAAGCTTTGATTGGTGCGTGTTTTAGGTTTTCTGCTATTATTTGAATAAATGACAGGGCTTGCGAACTTGTTTTGTAAAAATCCTACTTAAAATAAATATTCAATTACCATGTTTACACTTGTGAAAGGTTAAAATAAGAGTAAAAAAAGCCAGAAGCTAGTAGCTAGAAGCTATCCCCTAGATATGAATACCTATCGAACTAAATCAATTCCTTTTTCATCTCAGCAACTACTTCCATTAGCCTGGCTTCTGTAAAACTTATTTGTTCGGCAAGGTTATCAGCCTGCTCATTTTCTTTCCCCGCTCTTTCTATTTCCCGGATAACTTTTTCCAGGGAATGTATCTTAAGGTTATCGATAGAAGGTTTTAACTTATGTGCCGCCTCTCCCATTTCTTTAAATTGCCCGGCATTGAAAGACTGTTTTATCTGACCTACAATTTGTATGGATTGTTCACTGAATAAAAGGATCATTTTTTGGATAAAATCCTGATCACCCCTGGCTATATCCTGTAAGCCAGCAAGACTATATAATGAATCGGTTGTACTTGAATCCGTTAATTTTGTAATCATTGGTTGATTGTTTTGATTGTGCAGCCAATATGAAATTGTTTTGATAAACTCCTCTTCTTTAAATGGTTTGGCAATGTAAGCGTTCATCCCTGCCTCGATACATTTATCATTCTCGCCTTTCACCACATTGGCAGTTAAAGCTATAATGGGAAGAGGGTTTTTATTTTTACGAATCTGTTGTGCGGCTTCAAATCCATTCATCACCGGCATATGAATATCCATCAATACCAGGTCTACTACTCCATTGGCTATGGTTTCTAAAGCCTCTGCCCCATTTGTGGCTTCTATCACGGTTGCACCATAATTTTTTAGAATAGTTGATGCTATCAAACGATTCATATCGTTATCATCCGTAACAAGTATACATTTCCCTGAAAGAACATCTGCCGAAACAGCTTCAGTTACAGGAATTATCAGATCACCATCTGTACCTTTCTTTAACTCAAGAGATAACACCACTGATGTACCCTCTCCTTTTTTACTAAACACTTTAATCGTACCATTCATCAGCTCAATCAACTCTTTACAGATGCTCATCCCCAAACCAGTACCACCATAGCGTCTGGAAACAGAGTCTGATTCCTGACTAAATTTATCAAATAAGCGGTTGATAAATTCAGGATCCATGCCTATACCCGAATCAGTAACAGTTAAACAAATTTGCTGTGAATCTGCTTTGTCTTCTATCAGTTCAAGTAGAATATCTACTTTTCCTTTATTCGTAAATTTAATCGCATTACTTAATAGATTCAGCAATATCTGATTTAACCGGTATGGGTCACCAATCAGTATTTTGGATATTTCATTATCGCAATAAGAGTTGATTAGTTGCAACCCTTTTTCTTCCGCTTTATGCATTACTACCTGCATCGCGTTTGTAATAACATTCCTGGGAGAGAAACCAATTTTTTCAATGTTGAGTTTCCCTGCTTCTATTTTAGACAAATCGAGAATATCATTGATAATAATTAGCAGGTTATCTGCTGCCTGGTTAATGATATTTAAATAAAATTGTTGTTTTTCATTCAGGCTGGTTTTGTTAAGCTGATTACCCATTCCAATGATGGCATTCATAGGTGTCCGCATTTCATGGCTCATGTTGGCCAAAAAAGTTTCTTTGGCCCTTGCAAGCATTTCTGCATGTTCACGGGATCGGATTAATTCAGTTTCCAGGTTTTTCTGTCCAGTTATATCTGTATGTGTACCGGTAATACGTATCGGTTTACCGTTCCTTCCTTTTTCAATAACAACACCTCTGTCTAGCACCCAACGAATCGTTCCATCTTTATGAACAATCCTGTATTCCAAACTATGTGAGGTAATTTCTCCGGCCCTGTACTTCCGGTCATTATCTATCAACAATTCTTTATCAGCTTCATATACACTGGCCCACCAAATTTCCTGATTGTTGGAAAGATCATTTGTTGAACAACCCAGGATCTCATTATTGGTTTTTGAAAAATAGGTTTTACCTGTGGCGAAATCATGTTCCCATACATTATCACCAATATTCTCCAGTGCTTTTCTGAAGCGGCTTTCAGATTCTTTTTCTTTAGTAATATCTGCTTCCAATGCAAAGAAGCCGGTAATTTCTCCTTGCTCATTGATAATAGGCTGTCCATCTATTCTTACCCAATAAGTTTCACCAGATTTTGAATAGTTAAGTATCTCTGCATTAAAGGATTCACCTTTTAAAATCTGATTGCTCAGGTATGAAACGGTAAGGGGATTCGTTTCAGGTCCCTGAAGAAATGACCCTGGTTTTTTTCCGATTACCTCTTCACCAGAATAACCTGTTATGGTAACAAAGCTCTTATTAACCCAGGTTATTCTTCCTTCTTTGTCTGTAATAATTACAGCATTACTGTTATCTTCTACAATTTGAGATAGTATGCGTAGTTTTTCTTCATTTATTTTTTTATCGGTAACATCTTCTATAAATCCAAAAAATTCAACAATCTGTCCGGATTTGTTTAATACAGGCTGACTCACCGACCGGCCCCAGAACCATGACTTATCTTTACGATAATAAATAATTTCGGTACTAAACCCTTCTCCCCTGAAGAATGATTCCAGAATTTTAGTTAATGACTGCTCATCTGTTAACGCTCCCCTGCAAAGCTCAACAGGCGTTTTTCCAATTATTTCTTCCTGACTATAACCGGTTAGTTTACAAAAACCTTCATTAGCCCAGGTGATCTGGCCATTAGGGTTGGTAAACAGCACGCCGAGTTTATTGGCACTCGCAACAAGCGATAAACGCTCAAGTTGCTGCTGGTCATTTTTCTGCTGGGTAATATCCCTGCCATAAACATTCACATAACCTTCATCCATCATAGTAACACAAACAAAGGAATAATCACGTCCGTCCGATTTAGCTTCGATGATCCATCGGGGATTTGATTTATCAATTATAGCTGCTACCAGGGCAAAAAAATCATCGTTACGATAAACCTTATTCTTGTATTCAAAGAAATCCAGTTTTGCAGCCGCAGGGTTATTTCTCAAAACTTCACCAGAGAAATTAATCCTGATTAAGGGATCAGGGCTTTGCGTAGGAAACAATGCTATATCATGGGCTTCTTTATTGGCTTTTTGTAATTCCTTTTTCTGGGTATTAATGGTTACAATCAGTTCCTTCAAATCATCATTTGTAATCTCCCTTGATTTGAGCACATGTAACAAATCGATCAATGGATCATGATTGGCAAAATCATCTATTACCAAAGCCCTTTCCTGTATATCTTCAATGGAATTAATCCAGGGTGACCCTACAAATAAAATCTCTTCTGTTTCAGTGAACCATTCAAACTGACCTCTTAATGTTGTTTTAGTTCCAGTACAGGTTTCAATAATGACCAATTGATTTACCAATTGCCGAATTGTTTGGAAATTGGTATCAGTAACAAAGGGTCTTACGATTTTAAAACACTGGTTAAAAGAACTATTTTTTTTCAATCCACACATTTTTTCAATAGAGCTGCCAAATGAACCCAATTCTAATTCCTTATTTACCCTAAGGTAAAAAGGAAAAAGGCGGTTCAAGCGCTCATGATTGAAAAAAAATTGCTCAGACATAGTTACCAGCTTACTTTAAAAATTTCATGTGTATCACCATCATTCCTGCTTTGTATTAATTCTATTGATGCTTTAACATCATACATAATTGCCAATCCATTGAGTAATCCATGCACAAAATCCTGTAACCCTTCCCTTTTTGAAAAATAGTGTACATGTATCGACGCTTCTTCAATATTACTCACTTTAAATTCCGGTGGTGTTAACTTAGGATACATCAACATGATCCTGTTGTGAAATAAAGGAAGGTTTACTAAAAACTCTTTCAGGTTCTTGCCTCCTGCTTCCATCATACTGCCATATTTCTCCTTCCCTGTCTTCAATATCCACCACTCTCCAAATGCATACAGGATATCTGCAATTTCCATCTTCATCACCTCGGCTGCCGCTTGAGCAAGTTGGTAGGTGATCGCATCATCATAGGGTTCATTGCTTAGGAAATAATCAATTTCAATACCACTCTTTAATTTGATGGCATCCCATTCCTGTTCCCCAAATTTCGCTACAATGAGGTCCTGAATTGCTTTATTAACAATACCGTACATTTTTTGCTTAGGGTTTAACCTGTTATGTCTTCATAAAAGGAAGTGATCGTCATAGTTTGGTTATGTAACTTACAACTTCCCCCATCCTGAAAAGGAGATATTTCACCGTAAGAATAAAACCCTGCCATAATGGTGTTATTATTGAAGGTTTTGGCCACTGATTTCACTTCTTCAACTGTTTTACTTCCTAAAATCAGCTTTCTCCCTACACAGGAAATTAGTAAAGAAAAATCGGGATACCTTTTTTTATCTGGTAATGACAGTTCAGCGGCTTCTGCTGCGGCATAAGTTAATTTAGTGAAGTTAGCTTTCATGAATCGCACATAAGAACCTTCAGGTATATCACCAGCGAAAGTCATACTCTTCTCCGATTCATTAACAGACAATATTGTTCGTACCACTGCATTTCGCGACCCCGGCATGGTAACCGATAGTGGAAAAAGCAAGGCCGAGCCCGGAAGGTTTTTAGATTCTTCACCCAGGTATCTTTTATAAAGCTCCAAAGCATTTTGATGCTCTATTTCGAACAACACATTGCCTGATGCGCTGGTTACTCTTTTCTCCAACCCAAACTGATCCCACCCACCCTGAGATCCATGTGCTATTTTAATGTTTTTACCATACAAGCCGATTGCAACAATTTCTCCTTCAATAGGCTGCTTATTCAGTCCTACTAATGTAGAACTGAATGCCGCATCGTCGCCTGCCAGTCCGCCGGTAACCATTACCTGCTTATTGATCTGGGTACTCAATCCTTTAACGAGGTCGCTGCCATTTACAAGGCTACCATCTGAAAAAATCAATAAGTGAACAAGGTCTGCCTGAGGCAATTGTTTTGCAAGACTTGCGGCTGCTAAATAGCTATTACTGTAATTTTTTATATTTACCGATGCGGCCACTATTTTAGTTGTTTCAAATTCCATGGCCACCACTACAAATGCGTGATCTTCAACCTGGTTGTGATAAATTTCTCCTGAAGTACTGCAAAGTGCAATTTCAGCAGAAGGAAATTTATCTCTAACATGCTGATAGGCTTTAGGCTGTTGCAACATGGTTTTAGATGCAAAGCATAAAACAAGCGCAACCTGACTTTCATTTACAAGATGGCTATCAATATGCATTTCCCATAAATCACCTAATAATCGGTATATACAAGTTTTCATAAAAATTACTTACAAAACAAATAATCAAAAAGAAAGCCAATTTGCCAATGGGTATACATAATTGATAATCAACATTTTAGAAATTTTCCTTACTTTTAAAATTCTATTATTTGGAACAAAAATCCACAAAATGGAACACTAGTTCAGTTTCAATTCGCCTGTTTGCAACATTTTATAGATGGTACTTTTCCCGACATCCAACGCTTTTGCTGTTTTTTTAACGTCATTATTATTACGCATAAGAAAATGCTGAATGATATCGGAAATATATTGACGCAGTGTTTTGCCTTCCTGCAAAAACACTTCCGTTGTTTTAACGGAAGAAAATGTAATATCATCTGCTTTTATTTCATTCTTTTCGCACATCACTACACTTAATTCAACCACAGCTTTCAATTCTCTTACATTTCCAGGATAAGGATATTGCATTAGTTTGTCTTTGGCCTCTGCCGAAAATTGCATAATACCCAACTTATTATCTTTTGCAAAAGCATCGGCAAAATGTTTCGCCAGAATAAGTATATCGTTACCACGGTCACGAAGTGGAGGTAAATCAATCGGCAAGCCTATTACACGGAAATAAAGATCTTCCCTAAAATTTCCTTTCTTTACTTCCTCGGCTAGGTTTTTATGAGTAGCAACGATTAGTCTTACGTCTAATTTTACCTGTTCGCTACCACCTATGCGCGTTACTTCTCTCTCCTGCAATACCCTTAATAATTTTGCCTGTACATTCAAGCCCATCTCTGCTATTTCATCCAAGAAAACTGTACCTCCATTTGCCTCTTCAAATTTGCCGGCTTTTCTTGCCACTGCCCCTGTAAACGCCCCTTTCTCATAACCAAACAATTCACTTTCAATTAACTCATGCGGAATAGCAGTCATATTTACTGCTACAAAATTTTTTCGTTTTCGACTGCTGTTATAATGTATCGCCTTGGCCACTATTTCCTTACCTGTACCAGTTTCTCCTGTTATAGAAATATTTATATTAGTTCTAGTTGCTTTGTCCATCATAGCGAAAATTTTATTAAGTTTTTCACTTTGCCCAATGATGGATTTTTGAAAGGTGAATTTTTGTCCTAGTTCTTCCCTCAGCTGCTCTACTTCTTTTCGGAGCAACTGGTTCTCACGTATTCTAATTACACTTTTCCAAAGTAAATCTTTAGTAGCATCATCTTTTACTAGGTAATCATCAACCCCAGCTTTCAAAAGCGATACTGCAATTGATACTTCTTCCTGTGCGCTGATAATAATAACCGGAATTGTGGAATTTAATTCCCTGATTTTTTTAAACAGTTCATCGCCTCTCATATCTGGCAATGAAAAGTCAATGGTAATAATATCAGGTTTTGCAACCAGGTTATTGAGACATTCTTGCCCTGTTTCAAATCTGACCACTTTATAATCCGGGTTTAAACCAAGATGATAGGCTAATATTTCTCCATACCATGGATCATCTTCTACAATGAAAATTTTAAACGCTTCCATAAAATTATATTTTTGGCAACCAACACCCGGTTATATAACAATTTACGGAATAAACGCAGTAAATAGAAAAAATCCCAAAAATGGAATAATAAGTTAACCAAGCCATGATATAGTGAAATTTGGATCGGATGGTTTTAGAAAATAGTACATTGCAGGTGCTAGGTGCTGGGTATTAGGTGTTAGGTATCACCCATAAATCAGACATCAGCCATCCGACATCAACCATCCAAAATCTGTCATCAATAAATCACATGACTCATCAACTCGAACCCAATAACTGGATTTCCAACTATGCGGATGCGCTTTATGGCTATGCTAAGCCACGGGTGAATGATGCGCAGGTGGCAGAGGATCTTGTTCAGGAAACATTCCTGAGTGCATGGAGAGCAAAGGATGGCTTTAAAGGAGAAGCATCTGAGAAAAGCTGGCTCTTTACCATATTGAAGAATAAGATCATCGATCACTATCGTAAAAAGGCCAAAGAGATTGTACAAACCGGGTCGGAAAACGATGCTACTGATCGATTTTTTGATGAGAAGGAACATTGGACAGATACAGACAAACCCCTTAACTGGGGATCTGCCGCTTCGGACCCTATAATGCAAAAAGAGTTTTTTTCTGTTTTTGAGAAATGCAAACAGAAACTGCAGCAGGTTCAGCAGCAGGTATTTGTGATGAAGTATATGGATGAACTGGAAGCGAATGAAATTTGTAAGGTACTTGGTATCACACCGTCTAATTATTGGGTGTTGATACACAGGGCGAAGCTTGGTTTAAGGGCTTGCCTTGAAAAAAACTGGATCAACCTAAAATAATATTTAGCGCATGGGATTGTTTAGCATCAGTTGTAAAAAAGCAACTTACCTAAGCTCAAAAAAAGAAGCAGGTAAGGCAAACTGGATCGAAAAGATTCAGCTACGCTCCCATTTGGTGATCTGTAGCCTATGCCGCTTTTTCGAAGAACAGTCTGCCATCATTGCAGACCATGCCAAACACAGCGAATGCACCGAGACCCTTCCCGAAAAAACAAAAATCAAAATAAAAGAAGCACTTGAAGCAGAAACAACATAGAAAAGCTTGATCTATGATTTCTGAATTTTGAATTTTGAATTTTGATTTCTTATTTCTCCGAAGGATTCTTTTTACCAGCAAGTAATTTCTCCAGTGCAGTTTCCAATCTTCTTTGCTTGGTTTCTTCCTTTTTTGCGCCCTGGATCCAGGTTACATATTCTTTCTGGTTGGTAAAAGACAAGGAGCTAAAGAATTTCTTAGCTTCTTCATGCTTTGTAAAGAGCCTTTCCAGTTCAACAGGAGCTACTACCAATCTTTTTTCAAAATCAACCCCTATTTCCTGGCTTTTCACTTCAGAGAAAGCACGGGAGCGATTGGGGATTTTCTCGGTTCTTTTAAAACGGATCGCGCTCCACACATGATCGAGGGCGACCATTCGAACCGATTCATACTCTTTTTTGGTGAGGCAATCCCAACTGCAATCGCGGTTCAGGTCACTCACTATTTTACTGGTGGTTTTAGGATAAGCCACCCAAAGTTTGCTGTCTTCATGCAAAGCAGGTAACACCTCACAGAGTACATTATTCAACTGCTGCTGGCTAATCGCAAATACAAGGGCAAAATCTACCTTTCTGCTTCGCAATAGCGGGGTTACATTCTTAGCGTAAGTTAACTTGGCAAACTGTTTTTCTATAGCTGAAGGAAGTCCCTGAATCAACAGGTTCTTCTCATCCTTCAACTGCAACTTTTCCAACACGGTCTGATTTGACATGCCTAAAAACAAATTAGCAGGATGAACAAAAGAAGTGCAAAGTTAAAAAAATGTTACCGCTTTCCGCAAACAATTGCAGGGTATTTTGTGTTTAAGCAGCATTTTTTAACATAAAAAGCTTGGAAATGTTGGGTTATATTAGAATAATCATATATGATTGATAGTCCGGAAGACCGAAAGTCCGGGAGTCCGGGGGGCCGGAAGACCGGAAGTCGGTTAGTTCGGAAGTCTGTCCTTCGTCGGACTTCCGGACTTCCGGACTCTCGGACTTCGAACTTCGGACTTCCTCTCCACTCACTTCCTATAATACTCCCTTACCGTCTCATCCATAATCTTCTGCAGTTCTTTTATACGGGTATCGTCTGCTGGGTGGGTGCTTAGGAATTCCGGCGGCTTATTGCCACCACTGGCCTTGGACATTCTTTGCCAAAATGCTATGGCTTCTCTTGGGTCGTATCCAGCCAGCGCTGAAAACATGAGTCCAAGTTTATCCGCCTCTAACTCATTCTTGCGACTAAAAGGAAGCATCACTCCTACACTGGAACCAATGCCATAAGAAGTCATAAATAGGTTTTGGGTTTCTGCGGGCTTAGAAGAAATAGCAGCCGAAAGTGCAATTCCGCCCATTTGTTGAATAAGTCCCTGACTCATTCTTTCACTACCATGACGTGCAAGCGCATGTGCAACTTCATGTCCCATTACAACCGCCAGTGCTGCTTCATTTTGTGTTAGAGGAAGTATCCCGGTATACACAACAATTTTACCCCCTGGCATACACCATGCATTGGGCTCTTTGTTATTTACCAGATTTACTTCCCACTGAAAACTTTCGAGTTCTTTAGAAAGGCCTTTTTCAGCATAATATTTTTTGATGGCTGTGATGATATTTTCGCCTACTCTTTTCACCATAGCAGCGTCTTTATTACCATTTGGCACAGCAGGATTGGTTGTCATAAACTCCTTATACTGGGTAAATGCCATGGCCTGCACTTCTGATTCAGGTATCAGGTTAAGCTGATTTCTTCCTGTAATGGCATTACGATGGCATGAGCTGATCGCCATTGCAAGTATAATGGCTACAATTGGAAATTTTTTCATAAGAACAATTTTTAGGAAATAAGAAAAAACCTTGCCAAAGGTGTGAATTGTGAATGGTCAATTGTGAGTAGTCAGTAGTGAGTGGTTATGCGAGTGTATAGTTATGGTTGAGTGTATAGTTGGTATTTCTACCGAATACTTACTACTCTCTATTCACAATTCACAATTGACCATTCACACCCTGCTAGTCCTGCTTAAACCTGTCTCGGCGAAGACGACGTCTGTCGCGGTGGCGAAGGATGGGCACTTTACTTTCTGTGCCTTTGAGCATGCGGGTGATATTTTTCTGGTGGGTAAGTACTACCATCAGGGCTACCAGTACTGCGAATATGCGGTACAGGGTTTCTTCTTCATTGAAAATGAAGAGAATAAAAACCATGAATGATATTCCTGCCAGTATGGAACTCAGCGATACAAATCGGGTCATGTACAATACAAAAAGAAATACACCGATACAACAAAGTGCAACCATTGGCTGGATGGCAACCGCCATTCCCAATAAAGTAGCAACTCCTTTACCACCTCTGAAACCTGCCCAAATCGGGAAAATATGACCTAATACCGCTGCGAGTCCTAAGCCAATCATGAGATTGGTTCTATCCCATTCATTCGTAAGGTAATAAGGTAAAAGAATATAAAGTGAGGTAGCTAATACACCCTTAACCACATCCACAAACATCACAATACTGCCCCATTTGGAGCCTAGTACACGGAATGTATTAGTGGCACCGGCGTTACCACTGCCATAGTCTCTGATATCAATACCAAAAAATGTTTTACTAACCCAAATAGCGGTAGGAACAGATCCAATCATGTAAGCCAATGCAATGAGCAATAATTCGTTCATCGGGGGGTGGTTGAAGTTTGGAAGTACAAATATACCGATTTTGAAGATAATGATAAATTAACATTAGCGTTGGGGAAAATTAAGCCCGAAGCCGAATCGCTATCCACGTTCCCCTAAGTACTGTTTTAAGGTGCTGCCAACCCAATGATTTACAAGCTGTTAAAATATCCTTTTCGTCCTCGGCAAGTAATCCACTCAGGATAATTTCCGCCCCTTTACCCGCCGCTTTCGATAAATTTACCAGGTTATCGAGGATGATATTTTTATTAATATTTGCAATTACAATTTCAAACTGCTCAACGGTTTCAGCAGTATTATTTTGTTGAATATCAATATACTTACACCCATTAATTAAAATATTTTCTGAAGCATTTTCCACACACCATTCGTCATAGTCAACCGCCAGAATATGGTTGGCGCCTAACTTTTCAGCCAGAATAGCCAGTATGCCCGTACCGGTACCATAGTCAAATACCGATTTACCTTGAAAATCAATCTCTTGCATCAATTGCATTACCGCATAGGTAGTTGCATGGTGACCAGTTCCGAAGCTCATTTTAGGCGTTATAATGATCTCATGCTCTACATCCTTGAGTGGTTCGTGAAAACCGGCACGAATACCTACAAAGTGATCAACCAATACCGGCTCGAAATTGGCTTCCCAGGCTGCATTCCAATTTTCTTTCTTAATAATTGATTTTAAATAACTTAAAGAATACAACTCAACTATTTCTTTCAATGAAGATTCGATAAAGGAAGCTTCTTCTATAAAAGCTTTTAGCTCATCTTCCGATTCTTCAAACCCCTCATACCCTAGTTCTGCCAATTGGGCTATCAATAGTTCACGGGTTTCATTTTCGGGGATGGGGATGGTTATTTGGTAGTGATGCATTGAAATTTGGAAATTTGGAAATTTGGAAATTCGAACGTGTAGGTTCTAAAATTCCTGAATAGGGTTTCGGTTTTATAACTTGAAGGGGCAGTTAAAACAAGACCCCCTGTTTTTATCAGGAGGTCCTATTTCGACATTCATTATTCAATATTGATCATTGATCATTCTCTACGCTTCTTCCTCACGTGGCTTTCCACCTTCTGGTTTCGGCATCAGCACTTTGCGGCTAAGCTTGAATTTTCCGGTTTTAGGGTCGAGTCCAACGAGCTTCACTTTCACCATATCTCCTTCATTGAACAATCCTTCCATTGATTCAAGACGTTTCCAACTGATTTCGCTGATGTGTAATAAGCCCTGTTTTCCTGGCATGAACTCAACAAAAGCGCCGAATTCTTTGATGCCCTTCACCGGACCTTCATAAACATCACCAACTGTTGGCGTTGCGGTAATACCTTTTACCCATGCTACTGCTTTATCTACAGAAGCTTTATCGGCTGAGAAGATACTTACTTCACCGGTATTGCCCACTTCTTCAATATTGATGGTAGTACCTGTTTCACGCTGAATTTCCTGGATCACTTTACCACCTGGTCCGATTACCGCACCGATGAATTCTTTATCGATCACCAGTTTAACCATACGCGGAGCATGTGGTTTAACATCATCACGATGTGCAGGAATACACTCATACATAGCATCCAGGATATGTAAACGGCCTTTACGCGCTTGCTCTAAGGCTTCACGCATAACTTCCATACTCAATCCATCTACTTTAATATCCATCTGTACACCACAGATACCATCGCGGGTTCCGGTTACTTTAAAGTCCATATCACCGAGGTGATCTTCATCACCAAGGATATCGGTAAGGATAGCATATTTACCATCTTCGCGGGTAATTAAACCCATGGCCACACCACTTACGTGTTTAGGTACTGGAACACCTGCATCCATCAACGCCAGTGAACCGGCACATACGGTGGCCATAGAAGATGAACCATTACTTTCCAGGATATCACTTACAACACGCACAGTATAAGCATAGTTGCTGCTGTCTGGCATCATTTGTTTCAATGAACGCATAGCCAGGTTACCATGACCAACTTCGCGACGGCTTTGACCGCGCATCATTTTCACTTCGCCAGTGCTGAATGGAGGGAAATTATAATGGAGGTAGAATTTCGAATCCACAGATTTTGCGGCACTCTCTACCAACAGGTCATCCAGTTTGGTACCAAAGGTTACGGTTGTCAATGATTGTGTTTCACCACGTGTAAACAATGCCGAACCGTGTGGGGTTGGCAATGGATCAACTTCCATAGCCAATGGACGAACTTCATCGAGCTTACGGCCATCCAAACGGAAACGGTCGTCGATGATCATACTACGAACTACTTCCCATTTCAGGTCTTCGTAATATTTTTTAGCCAGTTTCTTATCAGTATCAGTTACTTCTTCACCAAGGCTGGCAATCAGTTCATCTTTCAATGCACTATATGCATCACTGCGTTCATGCTTGGCAGAGCCTTTGCGTGAAATTTCATATACTCGGTCTTTGGCAAAAGCATAAACTTTTGCTTTCAATTCTTCATTCTGCTCAGGCTTCTTGTAATCGCGCATGGTGGTAACACCTTTCTTGGCCCTCAGTTCTGCCTGTGCCTTGATCTGTATACGGATAGCATCGTGCGCCAGTTCCAGCACCTTGATCAGATCTGCTTCTGAACATTCTTTCGCTTCACCTTCCACCATCATCAGATTTTTTTCTGTTGCGGCTACAATGAATTCGATTTCAGATTTCGCTAATTCGGTACGGGTTGGGTTAATGATATATTCACCATTGATACGACCTATCCTAACTTCACTGATGATTTCTTTGATAGGAATATCAGATACTGCCAATGCAGCAGATGCAGCCAGACAAGCCAGTGAATCTGGCATTACTTCAGCATCGCTAGATACCAGGCTTACGAGCACCTGAACATCACATAAATAATCTTCGGGGAATAATGGACGCAAAGCGCGGTCGATCAAACGGCTGGTAAGAATTTCATAGTCGTTCAAACGGGCTTCACGTTTAAAAAATGAACCTGGAATGCGGCCAGCGGCAGCAAATTTTTCCTGGTAATCAACGCTTAATGGGAAGAAATCCTGTCCTTCCTTAGGTTCTTTATTGGCAACAACGGTAGCTAAAAGCATACAATTGCCCTGGCGCACTGTAACGGCACCATCGGCCTGACGGGCCAGTTTTCCGGTTTCGATGGTAACAATACGGTTGCCACCGAGATCAAAACTGACACTGATTGGTTGTGATAACATAATTCTATTTTGTAGTAGGCAAGGCCTGCACAGGCGGGAAAAATGCAGGAAGCCTGGTTAGGGAAATGATCTAAAACAGGTACAGACACAAATAACTATTCCCAACCGTTCAAAAGTACCAGTTGGGAATAGCATGTATCATAGACTGAAAAATTATTTTCTCAGACCCAGTTTCTCGATCAGTGCACGATAGCCCTGCAGGTTTGTTTTCTGCATGTAAGTAAGTAAACGCTTACGCTGACCTACCATCTGCATCAGACCACGGTGAGTGGAATAATCTTTTTTATTGGCTTGTAAGTGCTTTGAAATATGGGCAATACGTTCAGTCAGCATTGCTACCTGACCTTCGATTGAACCCGTGTTGGTGGCTTTTCCACCGAATTCAGCAAAAATGCTGGCTTTTTTTTCTGTTGTTAAATGAGACATCTGAAAATGTTTAATAGACTCCGGAATGTTTTCCTCTTTTTTTTATCGGCTGCAAAGGTATGATATATCAGGCAAAATTTGTAATTTTATAGCCTGAATTTTACCCCCTCCCGTAATCCCGGTAACAAATACCTTCAGAAAGTATCTATCCCCGGGTTCAATTCATTGCTTTTTCATTGGTTAGTGCCCGATATAAGGAAGCAATTTATTGATTTTCAACTGAATATACCGTAATTTGTAAATCCTGGTTTTATACCGGCAACCTGAATCTATATGTTTGGCGTAACCATTTTAGGCAATAATTCGGCACTTCCTGCTTACGACAGGCATCCAACTGCCCAGGCCATAACCCTGAATGAACAGGTTTTTCTGATCGATTGCGGCGAAGGCACCCAAATGCAACTGGCTAAATACAAGGTAAAAAGAGGTCGTATCAATTATATTTTCATCTCCCACCTGCACGGCGATCATTATTTCGGGTTAATTGGCCTTATTACCAGTATGGGGTTACTTGGACGGGAGCAAGACCTGCATATTTATGGACCACCTGCGCTCGAGCAAATTATTTGTCTACAACTCGACGTTGCGGCCACTACGCTTCCTTACAAAATAATTTTTTATCCGCTTGAAGGAGAAGGATTAATACTCGATCATCCAAAATTTTCTGTGGAAGCATTTGCCACCCAACACCGCATTCCCTGTTTTGGATTCATCATCCGGGAGAAAAAGAAACCACGCAAAATCAATAAAGATGCTGCAGTTGCGGCACATATTCCCGCTGTTTATTATGAAAGATTGAAAAACGGAGACGATTACGAAACACGCGATGGACAAGTCATCAAAAACGAAACAGTCACTTTTCCCAATACCCCCGGACGTAGTTATGCGTTCAGCGCAGACACTATTTACGACCCGGCTATAGCTATCAAAACAAAGGGAGTAAACTTACTTTACCACGAAACCACTTACCTCAAAGACCTCGAAGAAAGAGCCGCATCCCGCTTTCATTCAACCACGGTTCAAGCAGCCAGCATAGCCCAACAAGCCAGCGCACAAAAACTATTAATCGGTCATTTCAGCAGCAAATACGAATTACTGGACGATTTCCTCACCGAAGCCCAATCCGTCTTCCCAAACACCCAGCTTGCGATTGAAGGAACAACCTATTTAATTTGAAAATTTGAAAATGAGTTAATTTGAAAATGGTATTCTCTGAATTTTTAAAATGAACTAAATAGTTTAGGCTACCTCATTTTCAAATTAACTCATTTTCAAATTTTCAAATTTTTCCCCATCCACTTATAAAAATCCGCAAACTCCTGTTTCCAGTAGGTTTCGTTGTGTTGTCCTAAAGGGTTTATTACGGTGCGGATGATGAAGCGTTGTTTCTTTTGTAGAATATCGCTCATCTTTTGCAGGTTGGGTACTGCATTGGTTGATTCTTTACTGCCAGTATACAGATAAAATGCAGGCATTGAACTTGTGTTGAAATTTTCAGCCATCTGGTAAATTTCATTCCCTAATTGCAGTGAGGGAGAAAATACACCTGCACCCCCGAATATATCAGGGTATTGCAACAACGTATAAAGACTTATCAAACCTCCCATACTACTGCCAAGCAGGTAATTATTCTCTGCAGATTTATAGGTTTGGTATTTACCGTCGATATAGGGCTTCAATGTTTTGGCCAGGAATTCAGCATAGGCTTTCCCCTCCCCTTTACCATACTGTGCATGATCCCAGGGATTATATTCGTTTATTCTTTTTTCGCCCCCGTTATCTATCCCAACGATAATACATTCCTTTTTTAATTGTTGTTGAAGGGTATCCAGACACTCATCCACTCCCCATTCACCCGCAAATGCAGTTTGGTCGTTGAAAAGATTTTGTCCATCCTGCATGTAGAGTACAGGATATTTTTTGCCGGATGTTGTATATCCTTTGGGAAGATATATCCAGATTTTTCTTTTACGATTAAGCTGAGGTATACTAAATGCTGTATCCATTATTCGTACCTGAGGGCTCGCACTATACCGTTTAGGCTTATCGGGATATTCATCCTTCCAGCCAGGAATATCGAACTCTAGGCTGAGATCATTGTTTACTTCCAGTACCCGATCAGCAATATCACGACCGTCTGAAAAGGTTTCCACTTTATCAAATCCACCCCGGGTAAATTTGAAAGCATAGGTACCGGGCGCCATATTTTTCAGCACAATACTTCTACGGGAGCCCCCAAATGGTTTAAGCTTATAGTTTTCGTCTTTAGGGTTCCAGTTATTGAAATTACCTGCCACATAAATATCATCCCCAGCTTTGGTGGCAACAGTGTTTACAATAAGTCGAACAGAGAATTGTGCATTGGCCTGGACAGCAAGCAAAAAAACACATGCAGTAATAAATCGTTTCATACAATTAAAATACGAAAGATGTATGTTACTCTTGATTTTAAATGGTTAAAATCATTCCCTGCTCCAGACTTTAGTCCGGATGAAACAAAAAAGCCACAGATGCACAGATTAGTCGTCTGCGAACTGTGGCTTACAAAAAATGTTAGCTGCTTAATCCAATATCTCTACATCTTTTGGATATTTCGAAGCATTGAATGCAAATAGATTATCTGCCAGGTTTTTATTAGGTACAATATTGGTAAAACTTACCTGAACAGTGTTATTGCCTTTATCGAGGATAACTGCACGTACAATCATGTTTTTATTCTTATCAACAAAAATGTTCACTTTAGAAAAGTTTTTTCTGTTGTCGATAGGTTTCATTTCAATTTCATGCAAATTACCTTTGGTTGCTACCAGACGATAGGTAAAATCTTTATCATAAGAACCGGATAATATTTTTTGGGGTGTAAGTGTTTGCACGCTTTCTTCTACTGCAGAAACAGTGATGGTTTTACTGCCATCATAATTATAGGTTTTAATACCATCGCAAAGAATTTCAGTTTTCCCTTCTTTCAATACGTATTTCTGTCCTTTCGTGATAATGGTTCCGGTTTTGGTTCCATTATTCACCCCTCTGCTTGTTACAGATTTGATAGAAAATCCGGCAGATATGGTTTTATATCCTTTAACCGTATTACTAACGGCATCGAGTATTTTTTTGGCATTTGGGTCATTTTGTGCATTAACCTGCAAAAACATCGCTACCATGACCAAAACAATCGAGTACAATTTATTCATGCTTTTTATTTGAGGGCGCAAATATAAGTTTTACTGTTTTGTAAGACAGTTCTCATGCACAATAGTTTACGCTGATTGCCGGGAAAAATGTTATAAATCGGTGAAAATGAAGGATTAACCCATAGAATCGAGGAATTCCTGGAGCTCCATATCGGTTTTAAACAGTACTTCTCTGGCTTTACTACCCTGGTTTGGTCCAACAACCCCTGCTGCTTCAAGCTGATCCATTAATCTGCCTGCACGGTTATAACCCAGCTTCATTCTTCTTTGTATCAGTGAAGTAGACCCCATCTGGCTTTGAACGATAAGTCGGGCCGCGTCTTCAAAAAGCGGATCACGGTCGCTGGCATCGAAGTCTTTACCTTCCATCTCTTTCTCATCTACGTATTCTGGTAAGAGGAATGCCTGTGGATATCCGCGCTGATCGCCGATGAATTCGCAAACATTTTCAACTTCCGGTGTGTCAACGAAAGCACACTGCAAGCGGGTAATTTCTCCATTATAACTTACCAGCATATCTCCTTTCCCAATCAATTGTTCGGCCCCACCGGCATCCAGAATAGTACGGCTATCAATTTTACTGGATACTTTAAAGGCAATACGTGCAGGGAAGTTGGCTTTAATGGTACCCGTAATAATATTCACCGATGGACGCTGTGTGGCAATAATCAGGTGTATACCAATTGCTCTTGCCAACTGCGCTAACCTGGCGATCGGCATTTCTACTTCTTTACCAGCAGTCATAATCAGGTCGGCAAACTCATCCACTACCAATACGATAAAGGGCAGGTACTGGTGACCTTTTTCAGGATTAAGTTTTCTGGCTGTGAATTTATCGTTGTATTCCCGGATATTACGGCAGCCTGCTTCTTTCAGTAAATCATACCGGTTATCCATTTCGATACAGAGTGCATTGAGTGTATGCACTACTTTTTTGGTATCTGTAATAATCGATTCTTCTTCACCCGGCAGCTTTGCAAGAAAATGTTTTTCGATAACCCTATAAAGACTTAATTCCACTTTTTTCGGGTCAACCAGTACAAATTTTAATTGCGATGGATGCTTTTTATATAATAGGGAAACAAGGATTGCATTCAAACCAACAGACTTACCTTGTCCGGTAGCACCCGCCATTAAAAGGTGTGGCATGCTTGCCAGGTCCACGATAAAGTTTTCGTTGTCAATTTTCTTACCAATGGCAATTGGCAAGGAGAATGCGTTAGACTGAAACTTCTCACTGGCGAGTAAAGTTTTCATGCTCACCACGGTTTTGCGTACGTTCGGCACTTCAATACCAATGGTACCTTTTCCGGGTATGGGGGCGATGATACGAATACCCAATGCAGCCAGACTAAGTGCTATATCATCTTCCAGGTTTTTAATTCTGCTGATACGTACGCCTGGAGCTGGTACAATTTCATAGAGTGTTACTGTAGGACCTACTGTAGCTGCTATGCGCTGGATAGCGATATCATAGTTTTTGAGGGTTGCGATGATCTGGTTCTTATTGGTCTCCAATTCAGTCGGATCATGCACTATTTTTTCGCTACCGTGGGTTTCTAAAAGATCAAGTCCTGGGTATTTATAATCTTTAAGATCAAGTGTAACATCATATTTTGTATTGAGCTTACCCGGTTGTGGTGCGGGGGCGACTTCTTCTTCCTCTTCTGGTGTTTCTTTGATCTCTAATTCTAATCCATTTGAGTCTGTAGCCATCTTCTTCGGTGCCGGTGGAATTACATTGATCAGCGGCTCTGGCTTGGCGATGATTTCTTCTTCAAATTCAGGCAGTTCTTCCTCCTCTTCTTCTATTTCTTCATCCTCTTCCTCTTTTTCAACCATATCAAACTCATTCATTGGATCAGCTTCTTCCTCTTCTTGCTGAGGCATAATAACAACTACACCGGATCCTTCAGATTTAAGTTTATTGGGGCTTACTGTTTTTTCTGTTTCAACTTCGTCTACAAGGTCCGCATTTTCGTCCCATTCCTGTCTAACGGCCACTTCATCATCAATACTCAATTTAAAGTCATCTTCGTGTGCTTTGGGAGATGGTTTACTGAATTGCCAATCTGGTACTTTAAAAGTTGGGTTGAATCGCCAGATAACATAACTGAATACCGACAATAACAATAATGCGCCAGTGCCAATATTTCCAATCCACTTTACAAACCATGCATTCAACAACTCACCCACACCACCTCCCCATGAAAAAGCACTGGCTCGTGAAACAAAAGCAAATGCCATACTCAGCACAACCAGTCCAACAATCATATAACGAAGGTTGCGCACCAGGCTGAATATTTTCTTCCCAAATAAGAGATTGGCCCCTAACACAAAAAAGAAACTGCAAAAAAGATAGGATGCAAGTCCAAACCCTTTATTAATAAGCATATGCGCCACATAAGCGCCCAATACACCAAGCAGGTTATTTACTTTAACATCATCGGTGGCAAAAATGCGGATACCAAATTGGTGAACCTTATCCTGATCTTCCTGCCAGGTAAATAAGTAAGAGGTAAATGCGACAAATAAGAAGATGGTCAGCAATAAGCTGGATGCCCCAAGTATTTTTGTGGTACGTTCATCCTTCACCACTTCAGTAACGGTAACTTCGGGTTCCTTATCAGGATTCAGTTCTTCCGGACTGGGTGCTGGAGGCGTTTTCTTCTTCAAGCGATTTGCCATGAAAACAAATATAAGCTATGCAAATGCCTGCATAACCGAACTACCCACTGATGTGCAAAACTGGTAGTATATGTTTAAGTTTTCCACCAATATCAGGCCCCTTTACTCAATCCAAGTGCCAGGCATATCCATCCTGCCACGAGTAAAGTGCCGCCAATGGGTGTAATAGGGCCAACCCAACCCAGTCCAGACACCTGTGCTGCAGATTTATACGTTAAAAGGTACAGAGATCCGCTAAAACCGATCATACCGGCAATAAACAATACCCCTGCTGCTTTCATCAAAGAAGGACTTCCTGACGAAAATACAAGTCCGGTTAGCGCAAGCGCAAATACATGGTAAAACTGGTAACGTACCGCTGTTTCAAAACTGTTTAATGATTCTGGCGCCACAATTTTCTTGAGTCCGTGAGCTCCAAATGCGCCCAACACTACAGATAATGCACCTATAAATGATGCTGTTGTAAGAAATCCTTTATGCATATTGCTGAATAATTTTTTTAAATGAAGACTCACTGATTTCTTTTCCTCTTAAAATATGTTGCGCTTTCTCATATACAGGTGTGCGCTCAATAAGTTTGTTTTGCAGAAAATCAGCCAATGCCTCATCTGATAAAGATTGGATCAAGGGGCGATGTTCTTTCTCTGGTTTTAATCTTTCCATCAATGTCGCTATGGGTTCATCGAGCCAGATGGTGAGGCCATTTTTATTCATCCAGTCCATATTGTCGTGAAAGCAAGGAGCCCCGCCTCCGGTAGCCAGTACAAATGCTTTTTTCTCTCCGAACCACCGTAATATTTTGGCTTCTGATTTTCTGAAAAAGTCTTCCCCGTCTTCCTCAAAAATCTCACTAATGCTTTTCTCTTCGTGGGATTCAATAAGGAAATCAAGGTCATACCCCCCAGTCTTTAACTTTTTGGCCAAATACCTGCACCAGTAAGATTTTCCGGCACCCATCATGCCGATTAGAAATACTTTCATTGATTAAAATTTGGGGTGAGCAGTGAATTGTGAATGGTGAATTGTGAATAATGGGAACACTCCCCCATTGACAATTGACCATTGACAATTCACAACGCACTACTTAAACGCATTCAATCCCGTAACATCCATTCCTGTAATTAAGAGATGAATATCGTGGGTTCCTTCGTAGGTAATTACGCTTTCCAGGTTCATCATGTGTCGCATGATGCTGTATTCTCCTGTAATGCCCATACCGCCCAGCATTTGTCTTGCATCTCTGGCTATTTGTGTGGCTATTTCGCAACTATTGCGTTTGGCCATACTTACCTGTTGTGGCGTTGCTTTTCCTTCGCTCATCAAAACACCTAATCGCCATACCATTAATTGAGCCTTGGTAATTTCTGTGATCATTTCTGCCAGCTTTTTCTGCTGCAACTGAAATCCACCAATTGGTCTGTCGAACTGCACCCTTTCTTTGCTGTAACGCAAAGCGGTATCGTAGCAATCCATGGCGGCACCCAATGCGCCCCACGCTATGCCATATCTGGCTTTGGTCAGACAACCTAATGGACCTTTTAACCCTGTAACATTCGGGAGTATATTTTCTTTTGGCACACGTACATTATCAAATACTAATTCTCCTGTTGCTGATGCCCGTAAGCTCCATTTTCCGTGCGTTGTAGGCGTGCTAAAACCTTCCATCCCACGCTCAACAATTACCCCCTGGATATTACCTTCTTCATTTCTGGCCCAAACAACCGCTACCTGAGCAAATGGGGCATTACTGATCCACATTTTGGCTCCGTTTAGTATTACATGATCACCTGCATCTTTAATATTGGTAATCATACCTGCGGGGTTACTGCCATGGTCTGGTTCGGTCAACCCAAAACATCCCAGCCACTCGCCACTTGCAAGCTTCGGTAAGTATTTATTGCGCTGGGCTTCATTACCATAGGCATAGATAGGATACATGACTAAACTCCCCTGTACACTGGCGGTACTACGTACACCGCTATCTCCCCTTTCAAGTTCTTGCATCATCAGACCATAACTGATATAGTCTAATCCCCCTCCACCATATTCAACTGGAATGGTTGGACCGAAACATCCTAATTCCCCCATTTGTCGAACAATATGTTCTGGAAAGGACGCACGTTGGGCATAGTCTTCGATAATGGGTGAAATTTCTTTTTTCACATAACTTCTCACCGTTTCACGGATCAGCTTATGTTCTTCAGATAATAATTCATCCAATTGATAATAATCTGGCGATTGAAACAAATCGGTTCTGGAAGCCATGAGTTTGAAATTTTTAGTGATTTAGGTCGGTCGCCTGTTCGTCACGCAAAAATAAGGTTTGCAAGCTGTATGGCAGGTTTTGCAGTTTTTATTCTTCTACGTATCTTTTCAGTTTATTTTGCGTTAGTACTCTCCCCATATCTTCTCCCCACTTTTATAATTTGTTTACTCACTGGATTTAAAGGAAAAATGATCGCTATTTCCAACCTTTTGCCTGTGCTGGTCTCTTATTACCAAAAACCTATACCAGCATGAAAAAGACCACCATTCTTTATAGTTTATTCCTGGCATTTTGCCTTTCAGCAACCGCACAGGAATCTTATAAATGGGCCGTAACAAAGCAAAAAGATTTCGCCAAAACCCTTCCCATTGGCAATTCGGTTGTATCCTTAAGGAACCAGTTTGGAAAAATGGATATTAAACATTGGGAAAAGAATGAGGTTAAGGTAGAAGCTCGTATAGTTGTTTCGACTCAGGAAGAGGCTTTTGCAAATACTTTATTGGATATGATCCAGGTTATTGAAAAAGTTGGCCCGGACACCCTCAGCTTCAAAACCCAGATTGGCGATGAAAAAAAAGGCTGGAGCACCAATCAAAGCAACAAAATGTCGATCGACTACACCGTCTATCTTCCCAATAACGCCAGATTGATTGCCTATAATAGTTTTGGTCCACTTGAAATCGGCGACCATGTTGGAGAGCTTGATATTCAGAGTAGTCATGGCAGTCTGGTAGCAGGGAAACTTTCAAATATTAAATCCATCAAAGTAAACTTTGGTAAAGCGAGAATAAGTAAATTAGGTAAAACAGAAGCCAGTTTTTCTCATTCATCTATTGATATTGAAGAGCTCACAGGTGATATAAGTGCCAATGTAAATTTCTGCAACAGTATTGACCTACCGATAGGAAATGCGGTGAAAAACATTGACATTAAGACTAGCCATACCAGTATTTACCTTTTATTACCGAAAACCATTAGCGGTGATTACAATATAGAAACTACTCATGCCACTGCATCTGGTAAAGGTAGTTTTGAACTGAAAGAAGACAAACCCGAAAACATTCGCGGAAGAGTAACATTCAACCACCGATACACCGGAAAGCTCGGAACTGGTGGTGATGCGAAGATTAATATTAAGAGTAATTTTGGGAGTGTGAGGTTGTTGTAGAAAAGTCTGAGAGTCCGGGAGTCCGGAGTCCGAAAGTCCGAAAGAAGATTAATAGAGCACAATCTTCTTTCGGACTTTCGGACTCCCTGACGAAGGAAGGACAGAGTTTCCTTATCTTCCCTTTTCAAAACAACTACTATGAAAAAGGGAATCTTTTTTCTGTTATTTTTCTTTTCTGCAATTGCGGTAATAGCTCAAAACAATACTTCTACTCAAAAACCTGAAGAGCAAATCCGCAAATACTGGTTTGTTATGTTGATTAAAGGCCCCAATCGCAATCAGGATTCCGTAACTGCTGCCAAAATACAGAAAGGTCATCTCGACAATATGGATAAACTCTACAATGAGGGTAAATTAAAAGTGGCAGGCCCATTTGGCGATGGAAAAGACTGGCAGGGTATTTTTATTTTTGATTGCCCCACGAAAGACGAAGTAGAAAACTTATTGAAAACGGATCCCGCTGTCGCTGCCGGCAGACTTATTTGCGATATTCGTCCATGGTATACAGCGCCTATTGGCAGCTTTGTTCCGGGGAAACCTAAGCAAACTTTATAAGTACAATTACACTTTACGCTAATCCAATGCGTAGTGGATGAATAAAAAGAAACCATTGAATACAGCAATCAAAAACAAGTCCTGGTATCAAACCATACTTACCAATCTTACCTTTTACGTACTAATTGCTATCATAGCAGGTATACTGTTAGGGCATTATGCACCTGCGACCGCCATAAAAACTGAATGGATTGGTAAAACCTTTGTAGACATTATCAAGCTGTTTATTGCGCCGATCATTTTCCTCACCATTGTGCTTGGTATTAGCAGTATTGGCAACCTCAAAAAAGTAGGCCGCATTGGTATTAAATCACTGGTTTATTTTGAAATAGTTACTACGCTTGCACTTGGCATCGGTATTATTGTAGCGCTGGTGGCACAGCCCGGACATATAGACCGAAGCTCACTCGACCTGCAGGATGCCAGTAAATTTACCAGACAAGCAGGTAGTAGTTTCGACTGGGTTCAATTTTTCAAGGCAAATCTTACTTTACAGGTTTTGATTGTTGCTATTATCGTTGGCATACTTTTCAATTATTCTAAACACCGTTTAAAACTGATTCACTTTTTTGGACGGATTTCCCACTATGTTTTTACTGCTTTAAAATATGTAATGTACCTGGCACCGCTTGGTGCTTTTGGAGGCATGGCTTATACTGTTGGTAAATTTGGCTTACACACACTCTTACCTCTTGCCAAATTAATGGCTTGTGTATACCTCACCATGTTCATTTTTATTTTTCTGGTTTTGGGAAGTATCATGCGTTACTATGGATTCAGGATTGGTTCATTTTTAAAGTCCATTAAAGAAGAGCTATTAATTGTGCTGGGCACATCATCCTCGGAAGCTGCTTTGCCTTCTATTATGCGTAAGCTCGAAAAAATGGGTTGCAGTAAATCGGTGGTTGGATTGGTAATTCCTACCGGTTATTCCTTTAACCTAGATGGTACATCCATTTATTTATCGATGGCTGCCATATTTCTGGCACAGCTATATAATATACATCTTAGTGTTGGCGAGCTACTTACCATTCTGTTGATCCTGATGTTAACTTCAAAAGGAGCCGCCGGTGTAACAGGTAGTGGCTTTATTGTTTTGGCATCTACCCTTGCAGCCATTAAAACCATTCCGCTCGAAGGACTTGCATTTTTACTGGGCGTAGATAAGTTTATGAGTGAAGCCAGGGCAATAACCAATATTATTGGAAACGGGGTAGCGACTTTGGTGATTGCTAAGAGTGAAAAAGAATACTTAGAAGAAAATGTCTGATGTCTGATGGCGGATGTCTGATTTGGGATTTGGGTATTATTGTTTTTTTAATTTACCTACACACCAAATTGGCGGAGGTGATGATCGAGATGTTTCCATTGGAAGATCGTCCATTCATCGGGTGTAAGACGACCAAAGAATGCATGAGGCTCTTTCGTGCAGGCCTGGGCACCGCCTTTCAGTAGGGTTTTAATTAATTCAATTAGTTTTTTTCTTTCAGATTCAAAATCATACTCTCCACTGAAGATTAAACTTTTATCAGTGGGTGAGTTTTTGGCAAAAGGCTTATCACCTATTGCCATATTCCGAAAAAAGGGGCCTAATATTCTGCCAATTAATACTCTCGGAATATGGTGCTTTCCTAATGTCGTTTCTAAACCCTTGCAATTGTGGGCTAGCATTTGGGATACGGTCATTTTACCCCATTTTTTTTCACTGTCAGGTTTCAGGTTATCGATTCGCTGAATCAATTCATTCACGTCGGCTTGATTAAAAAGCATTGTTGTCCGGAGAAAAAACAGCTTCTAGCCTCTAGCTGCTAGCTACAAGTTTTTTTTTGCTATTAATTTAACCATCCACAAGCGTGGATGTGGTAATTAAATATTTATTTCATTAGGTTTTTACCAAACAAATTCGCCAGCCCTGTCATTTATTCAAATAATAGCAGAAGACCTAAAACAAGCACCAATCAAGGCTTGCAGCTAGAGGCTAGAAGCTAGCAGCCAATTTTCCCCGGCAGTACTGATTAAAAAGCGTAGACATGGTTTTGTATTTAACTGGGTTCCCAAAGTTCAATTTTATTTCCCTCGGCATCCATAATATGTACAAACTTTCCGTAGTCGTAGGTAACAATATCATCCAGTATGGTAACACCATTTTCTTTCAGCTTATTAACCATCCCTTCAATATTCTGTACCCGGTAATTGATCATAAATTCCTTTTTCGACGGAGCAAAATATTCACTCCCCTGTTTAAATAAACACCATTGAAGGGTATTTACTTCTTCCGGATTATCCATATTCCTGGATTCAAAACTTGTTCCATATTCACTCGATACGATTCCGAGATTTTTTTCATACCATTCTCTCATAGCTGAAGGATCGTTTGAAAAGAAAAAGATACCTCCTACGCCCGTTACTTTAGGTGTTAAAGCCTCCTCCTGATGCAATGCCATAATCTTGTATTTAATTTTAATCGGACTAAAATTGATGCAGGATAAATGTATTATTAATCCCTGAAGAAAGCAACTACTAATAACCCTGCATTTAACATGACCTGGAATTTACAGAGCTATTATATTTATGCCTATTTTAGATCATGATATACTTATTCAAGAAAATTACCCTTGTTATCATTCTATTTTTTTTAGTGATGCCCATATTACAGGCGCAAAAAGTCGTCAATCCGGTTATTGAAGGGTGGTACGCAGATCCGGAGGGGGTAATATTCAACAATCAATACTGGATTTTCCCTACATTCTCTGCCAAGTACAAGGATCAGGTTTTCATGGATGCTTTTTCATCAACAGATATGGCACATTGGCAAAAACATCCCAGAGTGATTGATACGAGTATCATCAAATGGGCCTATATGGCAATGTGGGCGCCATCAATTGTGAAAAAAGACAACCAATACTTTTTATTTTTCTCTGCCAATGATATACAGAGTAAAAAAAGGAATGGTGTACAAGACGACCATAATGGAGGCATCGGTATTGCTGTTGCAAGTAAACCTGAAGGCCCTTATAAGGACCACCTCGGCAAGCCATTAATTAACCAGTTTTATAATGATGCACAACCAATAGACCAGTATGTTTTTCAGGATAAAGACGGAGCGTATTATATCATCTATGGCGGTTGGGGTCGATGTAATATTGGTAAGTTGAATAAAGACTTTACCGCACTTGTTCCTTTTGAAAATGGGCAACTGGTAAAAGAAATAACGCCGAAGGGATATGTGGAAGGTCCAACAATGTTTATCAGAAACGGCATGTACTATTTTATGTGGTCGGAAGGTGGTTGGACAAACGGCACTTATAAAGTTGCTTATGCGAGGTCTAATAGTTTATACGGACCTTTTGAAAGAGAAAGCACCATATTGGAATCTGATTCTTCGGTTGCAACTGGCGCTGGGCATCATTCAGTGATGAATATTCCTGGTACAGATGAATGGTATATTGTTTATCACCGCCGCCCTATTCCTAACCTTGACAGAGATCATCGGGTTACCTGTATTGACAGGTTGTATTTTGAAGCTGATGGTAGTATCCGTAAAGTGAAAATGACTAAAAGCTGGGATAGAACTACCAGGTAAAGCTTATTTTAATAACGAATGTCCAATATTCAATTTTCAATAAGGAAATCTGTTAGACTTTCACGCCAAATAAATATCCGACCAATGCAGATATTACCATTGCAATGGTCCCCCAGATAACGATGCGCAGAATTGCTTTACCAATACCAGAGCCTCCTGTTTTTGCAGCAACGGCGCCTAGTATTATCAGTGAAAGAATGGTAAAGCAATAAAGAAAATATTCCATTTGTTGTACAGGTGCAAATACTGTTACAAGCACGGGTAATAATCCCCCTGCCGTAAATGCTGCTCCAGAAGCAAATGCGGCCTGGATCGGTTTTGCCTGACTAACTTCATTAATCCCCAATTCGTCTCTAACATGTGTGCCCAGCGCATCAAATTCGGTGAGTTCAATGGCCACCTGCATTGCGGTTTCTTTTTTTAAGCCACGTTTTTCATAGATCTGAGCAAGGATATGTAATTCTTCTTCGGGCATTTCTTCCAACTCCTCTTTTTCTCTTGCTATATCAGCCTTTTCAATATCAGTCTGCGAGCTTACTGAAACATATTCCCCTGCCGCCATCGACAATGCCCCTGCAACCAGTCCGGCAATACTTGCCAATAAGATAGGATCTCTGGTTGTACTTGCCGTAGCAACCCCAATGGCCAAACTTGAAACGGAAATAATACCATCATTTGCACCCAGTACTGCTGCGCGTAACCAGTTACTGCGGTGGATATAATGACTCTCTAAATAGTTTTCGATGGTGATATTTCTTTCTGGAGTTGCCATAGGTTAAAAATTAAGCTAAAATCGAAAAGTAAGATCGGCTAATGAAAGTTAGGAACTAAAATCGACAATCAACAATCCGTTCTTCTGCCATTGTCTGAATAATGCAAGGCAACTTTTCTAAATACTTGATCAATCAAATCAATCATGTAAATCTCCTCATTATCATCTTTACTAGCCAACCCTCCACAAAAAACCGTGGCCTCCAAGGAGGCCACGGTCATATCCTTACTTTCTTATTTCTTATTACTTATTTCTTATTTCCTAATTCCTTCTCCCTGCTCTTCCATTCTGCTCTACTTCCTTATTCATTTCCTCAATATCCGTTTCTGTACGACCAGTTTTATCGCCTAACAGGTGTTCTGCGAAATAATCAGCTTGTCTCCAGAAGAAGTATTCAGTCATATCGCCATAACCATGACGCTGACCAGGTAATACTACCAGATCAAAACGTTTATTGGCACGGATCAGTGCATTGGCCATACGGATGGTATTGGCGGGATGTACGTTGTTATCAATATCCCCATGAGATAACATGAGTTTACCTTTCAGGTTTTTGGCCAGGTCTGGGTTTTTCTCAATGCTGTAGAGGAATGATGTATCTCCTTTATCACTGATTACTTCTTTCACACCATGGTGTTGCTCGCTCCACCATCTGTTGTATACTGAGTTATCGTGGTTACCTGCAGATGATACAGCAACTTTAAAGAAATCAGGATATACCAGCATAGCAGCAGTACTCATAAAGCCTCCTCCAGAGTGACCATGAATACCAACACGATTAATGTCGATATATTTAAATCGGTCAGCCAGTTGCTCTGCTACTGCTTTTTTATCAGCTAAACCATAATCACGCAGGTTACCATAACCAAAATTGTGGTACCATTTACTGCGCGAAGGGTGTCCGCCGCGATTACCCAATGTGATAACCACAAAACCCATTTGTGCAAGGCGGTCTGTGCGATCGAATCCACGTCCAAATGCCTTATTCACCGCTTCAGTTTGCGGACCAGGATATACGTACTCAATTAATGGATATTGTTTGGTGCTGTCGAAATCGAAAGGCTTATACATTACACCATAGATATCTGTAATACCATCGTCTGCTTTTGCTTTGAATATTTCAGGGAACTTGTATCCAGATGCAAATAATGAAGTGAAATCAGCCGTTTCAAGATCGAGTATTTTTTTACCATCTGCATTATACAATACTGATTTAGGTACTGTATTAACACGTGAAAAATTATCGATGAAAAAGCTGTTGCCGTCATTCATACGCATAGCATGATCAAAATCGCCGCTGTTCAGCAATTTCATACCTGTACCATCGAAATTAATGCGGTAAGCATGTAAATAATATGGATCTTCTCCAGCTTCTTTACCATTTGCAGAGAAATACAGTACACGTTTGGTTTCATCAACTCCCAGGATATCTTCACAATGGAAAGCACCGCTGGTAATTTGATTTTTCAGTTTGCCATTTTCATCATAGAGATAAAAATGTGCCCAACCGTCGCGCTCACTCCAGTGAATAAATTCCTTACCACCATTAACAAGCGCTATCTGATTAACTTCAATGAATGAGTTAAAACGCTCTTCTACAAGGGCTTTAACTGTACCTGTAGCAACATCAACTACGCATACATCTATACGTTTCTGATCGCGACCTGTACGGGTAAAGTAGAATTTATCTTTTGTTCCCAACCAGATGCTTGGTCTCCAATCGTCGTCGCGTGTATTCACTTTTGCAGGCATAGCCCAGGCACCAACACCTTGATCTTTGAATGCAGATACATTTAACTCTTTGCTGGTTTTGCTGGTAATATCAAACAAATAAAGATGGTCTACCGGAGCTTCCTTTTCACCTGGCATCCAGTATTTATAAGTTTCAAGTGTTGGGCGTGGGTTTGCCACACTATTAATTACCCAAAGATTTTTCACTTTCCGGTTATCAACCCTGCGCATGGAGAAATATTTCGAATCCGGCGACCATAAAGCAAATACAGGTCTTCTTCTTTTGGCTTCTTTTTCTTTGTCTTCATCCGTCATACCACTTCCTGAAAGATTACCATCATTATAATAACCATATCCGTCGAATCCATCTTTTGTGAGGGCATTTTCAACAATGGTAGAATCATTTTCATTTTTTAAGGCCTTTTCGTAGTTAGCCTTATCCATCCAGTAAATATTGTAGTTCTTACCAAAGATGATTGTATTGCCATCTGGAGAAATATTCGCCCAGTTGGGTTTTCTTTTTGGTTTTTTGAAATCTGGAAGTTCTACGAGTTCACCTGTGGTAAGATTGTATTCAAAATAGAATACTTTTTTACTTGTGGTTGAAGCCGCTGCAGCACCTCCTGCACCACGACGGCCAGTTGTTGTTGTAGCTGCTGAATCTTTTTTCACTTCATCCTGCGTACTTTTCACTTCAAACTGGATCCAGTTTTCGTCACGTACAAAACGCATGCTGTCTAACCCCAGATTTTGGGCATCAAAAGGGTCTTTAACTACACGGGTAATTTTGGCTGCGAGGTCGGCATTGTCGAACATTACCTTCTTCTCTCCTTTTACAGGATCAACGATATACCATTTTTTACCTTCGGTAGTTTCATACACATACCAGAATTTTTCAGAGTTCTTCAACCAGTGTGGATCCACATTGGTGCTGAAGATCATTTTACTCAGTTTCTTTGGTGAGAAACGTGCCGCCAATGCATAGTTGGCTTTGGTTACGGGGGGATGTTGTGCAAATGTGGCAAATGCAAAAAGCATGCACACCGACAACAGCATGAATTTTCTCATACAGTTATTACGTTTTTGGAAGTCTGAAAATTAGGCCAAAGCGATCAATTCACCGATAAAGTTTGATGAAAATTCGGTGAAGACTACCTCTCCATCCCTGTAGACCTTGTTTAAGGGGAAGTACAGAATCTCTCATTTACGTTACTTTAGCAGCAAATTCTACATAATGTTTGCTTTTAATACGGATATTAATTATGCCATTCAGGCCGATGTATCAGATGAATTGGCTGGCTTTAAACAAATGTTTCATTTTCCACAGCATGATGGTAAAGATGTGATCTATTTCTGTGGTAATTCATTAGGGTTACAGCCCCACAATACAGCAGCAGCCATTGAAACCGAGTTGGAAAGCTGGCGTAACCTGGCAGTCGGAGGATATTTTGGAGGAACCAATCCATGGTTAAAATATCACCAATTCTGCACACCTGCCCTCGCTAAAATGATGGGATGTAAGGAGTCTGAAGTTACCGTTATGAATGCCCTCACGGTAAACTTACACCTGCTCATGCTGAGTTTTTATAAGCCTACAGCTACCCGCTATAAAATAATCATGGAAGCAGGCGCCTTCCCTTCCGATCAGTATGCGGTGGAAACCCTGGTTAAACATTTTGGTTTAAACCCGGATGAAGCCATCATTGAAATAAAACCCAGACCAGGAGAAAAATTACTTCATACAGAAGATATTATTGAAACAATTAACCAGGCTGGAGCGTCTGTGGCAATGATCCTTTTCGGAGGTATTAATTATTATACAGGGCAGCTATATGATTTGGCAGCGATAACCCAAACTGCACATCAAATAGGGGCAATTGCCGGTTTTGACCTTGCGCATGTAGCGGGCAATGTTCCGATGCAGCTTCATGATATAGACGCAGACTTCGCTGTATGGTGCAGCTATAAATACCTGAATGCCGGACCAGGAGCCATTGGTGGCGTATTTGTACATGAAAAACACGCATCGAATGCAGCCACGCCCCGATTAGCCGGATGGTGGGGAAATGATGAACAAACCCGCTTCAAAATGGAGAAAGGTTTTATTCCTAAAACCAATGCAACAGGATGGAATATCAGTACCTCACAGGTATTTAATACGGTTTGTCTAAAAGCTTCATTGGAACTTTTTGAGACAGCGGGTATCGACAGGCTTCGCAAAAAAAGTATTCACCTCACTGCCTATCTTGAATATTTATTAAAAGAATTGAAGCATATTAATTTTGAGATCATCACTCCTGCGGACCCGGAACAGCGTGGGGCACAACTATGTTTGTATTTTAAAGAAAATGGACGTGCCATCCACGATAAAATGATCAGCAGCGGCATCATTGTAGATTACCGTGAGCCGGGGGTTATCCGTGTTGCACCGGCACCTATGTACTGTAGTTTTGAAGATGTGTACCGATTTTATGAAATACTAAAAAATAATTTCTAATCTTACTCAGTGTTATTCAGTGCCTTCAGTGGCAAATTAAATTAGTCCGAAAGTCAGAAAGACCGAAAGTCCGGTGAAGATTGCCACTGAAGACACTGAAAGGCACAGAAAAATTCTGTTATGACACGTCATTATTTCAGCTATCTCGCTTTAGGCGATTCTTACACCATCGGCGAATCGGTACCCTTGCATGAAGGTTTCCCTTATCAGGTGGTTCAATTGCTTCGCAAAAAAGGAATTCATTTTCATGCACCGGAAGTTGTTGCCAAAACGGGATGGACCAGCTTCGAGCTTGCTGATCATATTTTACACACTACACTCAATGACCAATATGATTTTGTGAGCTTATTGATTGGTGTAAATAATCAATACCGTGGTTTACCTGTTGCAGATTTTAAAGAAGAATTTCAATACCTGCTCAAAAAAGCAATTCATTTAGCTGACAATAAACCAGAAAGGGTTATTGTACTATCTATTCCGGATTGGGGAGTAACTCCTTTTGCATCGGGCAAAGACAGCAACTCAATCAGCCAGGCAATAGATGATTTCAATAAAGTTTGCGAAGAAGCTACCAAACAGTTGGGTGGTCATTATATAAACATCACTCCACAAACCCGTCTCGCAAAAAACGACACAACACTTTTAGCCAGCGACCAACTTCACTATTCCGCCAAATCACACGCAGTATGGGCGGAGAAAGTTGTGGGGGTGATTGGGAGAGTAATTTGAAAATTTGGAAATTTGGAAATTTGGAAATGAGATTATGGTAAAATTTGATTCCCTAAAATCAACACTCATCATTTTGAAATTTTCAAATTTCCAAATTTCCAAATTACGAATATTCCACCATCTTCCTACTTAACGTCCCGTCTTTAAAGAATTCAAATATCGCATAGGCAGGTGCAAATCCTTTGAAGGCTCCGCCCCACCAGTTTCCGCTTATTGCGCCGTTACAGTAGTAGTGTATACCGCGATATTCAACCATATCCTGTAAATGAATATGTCCACTAAGACAGCAACGTATATTTTTAAAGTTTCGGAAGAGTTCTGTTAATTTGAATGAATCCGTATGTAATAAGGCGCGGGATATTTTTCTGTCGCCGTTATCTTCTGTTTTATCAAAAAAGAATCCAGACACATAAGAAACGATAGGAATATGCGAGGCAATACAAATATGCGTATCCGCATCTGTATTTTTTAATTCATTTTCCAGCCATATCCATTGCTCTTCATCTATTTTGGCTATATATCCCCCATTGTTTTCATGCGCACTGTCGAGAATGATAAATTTCCAGTTCTTATGGGTGAAACTATAAAACCTACCAGGCATCTGGTGTTGTTTTACGGCCCAGGCTTTATTATAGAGCGGATCATTCTTAATTTCCGGTTCAGTCATTTGCCAACCCCATGCATCATGGTTACCAATACAATGATAGATGGGCAGTTTATTTTCTGCGTTGAGTATCTTATTCCACAAATCCCATTGCTCCTGTGTTTTAGCCTTTGTAGCTTTCATAGCATCCATAATAGCATCACCGCCGTTGATGATAAAGTCTACAGAAGGCTTAAGCGCATTCACATGTTTAAATGCCTGCTGCATGCCGCGCTCCGGTATTTCACCTGTCTTAACATGTACATCGGATATAAATGCTACCCGAATAGAGGGTTTGGCATTGGTTTCTGCAGCAGATGCTATCGGCAACGCAGCTACAGCCGCAGCCGACAAAGCTCCTTGCTGTAAAAATTTCCTTCTCTCCATGATGGGTATTTTAAGGATTGGGGTATGAATTCACTTAAATGGTTAGATAAGATTTCATTTCATGCTGATAATCCTGTGCTACTTTTTTTGCTGCTTCGGCAAAATCCTCTCCGCTGCTGGCAAAAATTACGGCCCTGCTGGCATTTACTAACAGGCCGGCATCTTTATTCAGTCCATATTTCGACACTTCTTCCAAACTACCTCCCTGGGCACCTACACCTGGTACAAGCAAGAAATGATCTGGAATAATGCTTCGAATATATTCGAGATCGCTTGCCCTCGTAGCACCAACAACAAACATCAGATTATCGGGTGTACCCCACTCACAGGTAGTTTGCAATACCTGTTCATACAATTGCTTACCCTGCTTATCTTCCAGAACTAATCGCTGAAAATTAAAACTTCCGGCATTGGAGGTTAATCCTAGTACGATCGTCCATTTATCTTTATACTCCAAAAAAGGGCGTACGCTGTCTTCTCCCATATATGGCGCAACAGTAACCGCATCGAAAGGTAATACCTCAAAAAATGTTTTAGCATATTGCGCCGAAGTATTCCCAATATCGCCGCGTTTAGCATCTGCAATGGTAAAATGGGTTTCAGGAATATATGCCAGTGTTTCTGCCATGATTTCCCACCCTTTCAATCCTTGTGATTCGTAAAATGCAGTATTTATTTTATAGGATACACAATGGTCTTTAGTAGCATCAATAATGGCTTTATTAAAAGTTAGTACCCCATCAGGCTTGCCTTTTAAATGAGCAGGTATTTTTTCAATATCGGTGTCTAATCCTACACAGAGATAAGAACCTTTAAGTTTTATCTGTTCTACAAGTTGTTGGCGGGTCATAGGACAAAAATATGAAATAAGGAATAGAGAATAAGAAATAAGGAATAAGAAAATATAGATATTGATTAATACGTAAATAAATCCATACAGGTAGACAAACTATACCCCAACTTTCTTATTCCTTATTCCTTATTTCTTATTCCTTATTTCATATTTCTCTGTTTCTTTGCCTTGCTATGGAAAAACAACCTATGTACTACGGTACTTACCTCGGTCTTGATAAGGTTTTGAATGCACAACACCCTGTAAGTTTCGAACCGGGAAATGAACCGGCTCATGATGAAATGTTGTTCATCATTATACACCAGGCTTATGAGCTATGGTTCAAACAGATTTTATTTGAACTGGATTATATTACCGGCGTTTTCAGCAAAGAAAAAATTAATGATAATTCTGAAGACATGAACTTGGTGCGTCATAGACTGCACAGGATCATTCATATCCTTCAATTACTCAATAAGCAAGTAGAGATTCTCGACACGATGACGCCACTTGATTTCCTGGAGTTTCGCAACCTGCTTACCCCCTCTTCCGGGTTCCAAAGTAAACAGTTCAGGTTATTGGAAGCAAGATTGGGATTGGAATTGGATCATCGCCACCATAAAGACTATTACAAAAGAACGAATGAAGGTGGATTTACCAAGGAAGATTATCAGCATATCACGGCAATTGAAGAAGGACATAATTTATTAGAGCTGGTTAATAAATGGCTGGAACGTATTCCTTTTTTCAGGGAAGATTTTTGGAAAGATTATCAGACAAAACACAATGGTAATCTGCATCCTTTCTGGAATGATTATCGCGCGATTTATGAGGCCGGACTTACAGAAAGAGAGAAGAACAAAATCCACGATTTCGACCTTGTATTTTTTGAACACAGACCCGAACATTATTCCGATGAGCAGGTTGCAGCCATGAAAACCTTATTTTCTCCGGCGGCATTACGATCAGCCTTATTTATCATGCTTTACCGCGATTTTCCATTGTTCCAAACTTCTTACCAGGTATTGGATGGCTTGATTGAAATTGACCACCTGATGAGTAGCTGGCGACATAAACACCTGGTAATGGTGCGCAGGATGATTGGTATGCGCGTAGGAACAGGAAATACCTCGGGAGCAGGATACCTTGAAGGGGCAATGAGTAAACATTTTGTGTACAGAGACCTTTCCGGACTTTCGACTTACCTGATAGAAAGAAGAAAACTTCCTGTATTACCCGATTCATTGATTCGGAACCTGGGCTTTCAGTTATAGTAAAGTTTCACCACAAAAAATACCTGTCAATTCAGTGATATTCTGTGTTTTCTGTGGCAATAAATCTTCTTTTTCGTATCTTTATAACACCCCCATCCGTGATTTTCGCGGAGCTATAAATGCACAAATGCCACAGGGCATTATCCCTGTTTATTTTTCTTTCATTCTAAAACCTTGTCATGTTGCGTATCAGACAAACCCTGCTCTTATTATTAGTTGCAGCATTTACTTATGCTCAAACCGGAGCAGACCAGAAACTGGGCATTGACCCCAAAGTAAAAATTGGAAAACTAAGTAATGGACTTACCTACTACCTGCGAAAGAATATAGAGCCTAAAAACAGAGCCGAACTCAGGCTGGTGGTAAATGCAGGTTCCATTCTTGAATCAGACCAGCAATTAGGTCTGGCACATTTCGTGGAACATATGGCTTTTAATGGCACCAAAAATTTCAAAAAACAGGAACTGGTTGATTTCCTGGAGAAAAGCGGTGTAAACTTCGGTGCCGACCTGAATGCATACACCAGTTTTGATGAAACGGTTTACGAACTGCAGGTTCCCACCGACAGTATGCAGGTTTTCAAAAAAGCCATGCAGATCCTGGAAGACTGGGCACATCAGGTAAGTTTTGAGCCGGTTGAGATTGATAAGGAAAGAGGTGTTATTGTGGAAGAATGGCGACTTGGCCGTGGCGCTGATGCACGTATGCGTGATAAATTTTTCCCTGTTCTCCTGAAGGGTTCACAATATGCAAAACGCATTCCAATCGGCACCAAACAGAGTATTGAAAAATCACCGTATAGTCAACTTACCAAATTCTATAAAGATTGGTATCGCCCAGATTTACAGGCAGTGATTGTGGTTGGGGATATTGATATTGCTGAGACAGAACAGATGATTCGTGAACATTTCGGTAAAATACCGGCAGTAAAAACACCACGTCCACGCACAAAATTTGGCGTCCCCTCCTTTCCTGAAACAAGAACATCTATTCTTACAGACCCTGAGCAACCCTATAACGTAATTCAGGTTTATTATTTAAGACCTGAAATTCCACAAGCGAAAACTGAAAAAGACTACCGCGCCAGTATTGTACGAGGCCTATTCAACCAGATGATGAGTAGCCGATTGGATGAAATCGCCCAAAAACCTGATGCGCCATTCCTTTTTGGCAGCAGTAGTTATGGATCATTTATTGGCGACAAAGATGCTTTTAGTCTGATTGCCGTTGCAAAAACAGCAAAGACTATTTCAGCTTCTATTGAAGCACTCTTGAAAGAAAATGAGCGTGTGAAACAATTTGGTTTTGTACAATCAGAACTCGACCGTGCAGTAAAATCTACTATGTCGAGAATGGAAAACATGTACAATGAGCGCGACAAAACCAAGTCGGTTGAACTCTTACAGGAATATGTTCGCAACTATTTAAAAGGAGAAACCATTCCAGGTATTGAGAAGGAATTTGAAATGCACCAAAAATACCTGCCTACCATTCAGTTATCAGAAGTTAATGCGCTGATTAAACAATGGATCACCAATCAGAACAGATCTGTTGTAATTACCGCTCCTGAAAAAGAAAAAGCGGATATGTTAACTTCAGCACAGGTAACAGCCTTATTAAATAAGCCGGTTGGAAAATTAATCCCTTATGAAGATAAGGTTACAACAGGCTCTATTCTACCAGTTGCCCCGGTTGCAGGAAGAATTGTTGGTGAGAAAAAATATCCTGCTATTGAAACTACTGAGTGGACCTTATCTAATGGCGCCAGAGTTGTTTTAAAACCAACCAATTTCAAAAACGATGAAATCCAGTTCTCCGCTATAAGCTGGGGTGGATCTTCATTATATGAAGACAAAGACTTTATCAATGCTACCACCGCATCAAATGTTGCTATGTTGGGAGGTATTGGAGACTTTGATTTTCAGGCTTTCCAAAAAGAAATGGCTGGCAAGAACTGTTTTGTTTCCCCATCTATTGCAAACTATATGCAAGGACTTAATGGCAGCAGCACTACAAAAGATCTGGAAACTGCCTTGCAAATATTACATGGATACTTTGTGGCGCCACGTAAGGATGCTAATATGTTTGAAGTATTGAAACAACAGATGCAAGTGCAAATGGCAAATAAAGACAAAGATCCCGGTTCAGTATTTGCAGATTCCGTGAACTATATTATGGGGAACTACCACCCCAGACGTAAGCCTTTCTCTGTTGAAAGTATCAGCCAGTTGGAGCTTGATCGTTCTTTTGAAATCTATAAAGAGCGCTTCAGCAATGGTGGTCAGTTTGTGTTCACATTTGTAGGGAACTTCAACCTGGACAGCATGAAAATATTGGTTGAAAAATATATTGCTTCGCTGCCTTCTTCTGAAAAAAAAGAAAACTGGAGAGATGTTGGCATCCGTTATCCTAAAGGTGTAATCAATAAAACAATTTACAAAGGGAAAGAACCAAAAGCCAATGTACGCCTGTTCTTTACAGGTGAAGTAAATGAAATCAATGACATGGATGAAGTGCAACTCGGGCAGTTAACGAAAGCTATGGGCATTAAGTTACGAGAAGTATTGAGGGAAGATGCAGGAGGTGTGTATGGTGTTGGGGTGAATGGTGGTTTCAGCAAAGAACCCATCAAAACCTATAGCATCAGCATTCAATTCGGATGCGCACCAGAAAATGTAGATAAACTCATTAGTCTTGTTATGGAAGAAATTAAAAATACCAAGGCAAATGGTGTACCTGAAGTAAATATTGAAAAAGTGGTTGCGGAACAAACACGCAGCCTGGAAAACGATGTGAAGGAAAACAATTACTGGCGCTTCCGCCTGGAGCAGCATGTGTTCCGCGGAACTGATCCAACCGAAATATTGAAAGCAGGCGACAAAATCAAACTAATCACTGTTGAAAAAACAAAAGAACTGGCCAACCGCCTTTTCAATGAAAACAATATGGTGAAATTGGTTATGTTACCAGAGCAGCAATAATATCACCTTTAGAATTTATGAAAAGCCCTCTGAATAACTTATATTTAGAGGGCTTTTTATTATGGATCAACAAAGCTTTAAACAAACCTCACGCATTACAAGCATTATCTATCTCCTTTTGGCGATACTACTGCTTCCCATGTCGATAATGGTGGTTATTTCTGCCGATGGACTGGTATTATTGGGCGGACTTGTTATGTTGCTTACTGGCATCAGTTGTCTTGTGGCCTTTATCCGTGGTTTTTTGCAGAGAGCAGAAATAACGGCAATTGAACAAAAACATATACAGGTTTCGCAATCCCCAGTTTTACCGGAAGATGCGGTGAGTTGGCAACTCAATACTACTGAATGGAATCATTTCTTAAAAACAGAAAAAGCCAGAAGAACCAAGGGACTTTTGTTTGAATCGGGTTTGATCATAATAGTAGGAAGTGTCATCCTGATTTTTTCGAGACCCGTTAATTTTCAAATGAGTTTATTCTTCTCCTTTCCGATTGCTGTCATTTATTACTTAATAAAATATCGAACGCTGGTTTCAAAACTACCCAAAATTGGCGATGCTGTTCGTATTATCATCACACCTGAATCAGCAGCTTTTAACCAAACCATATATCCTTTAAACACTTCTGGCATGCGTGTTGCTGCAGCGAAGTTCATTAAAACCCAATCAGACCTTTTGCTAGAAGTGAGGTATGAATGGAAATTAAGAAAGGGTGGTTTTGCATTTGAAGAGATCCGGATTCCAGTTCCTCAAGATGCTGTTCAAGCAGCCGAAAGGGCCATTGAATTACTGACTGGTTTTCTCCATCGGTAACTCCGGCAACCTGCTCCACTCCTGTAATGAACCGTCATATATTTTCATCGGATACCCAAGAATTCTTCCTGCGAGATAAACCACACTTGCAGTTTGCCCGATAAAACAATAACCAATCATTTCTTTTTGCCTATCCTTGTTTACTGCATTAAAATAATATGCCAACTGCTGCACCGGCTTAAATTTCATGGTACTGTCTAGCAGGTCGGGATAAGGCAGGTTAAGGGCACCGGTGATATGTCCGTCGCGGGGATTACCCGTAACATCTCCATCATAGAATCTTTTTAGTCTTGCATCTACCAACATTTTATCTGTTCCTGTTAATGCTTTCTGTACATAATTCTTATCAACCAGCAGCTGTTGGTATTTGGGTTCTATATTTCCTTTGCCTGCGGTGGGCGAAGGCCCCATTTCCAGTGGCAAGCCTGCTTTTTTCCACTCTTCAAGTCCGCCATCAAGCAGGCTCACTTTGCCATAAAGTCCCAACTGCTCAAGTGTTAAAAACATTCGTGCCGTAACCGTAATATCAGTGCGCGTGTAGGCTAATATGATATGTGAATTTTGGTTGATCCCCAGTGTTTGTAATATTTTCCTGGCCGATACCAGATCGGGTACATTAAAATTACCCTCTGGTGAATGCGCGGCCAGCCAGTCGGGCCATAGAAAACGGGCACCTGGAATATGTTCCCTTTCGAAATCGAGGCGTAGGAAATTGGTTTGTAGCACCACCATATTTTTATCCGCTTTATGCGCTTGTAACCAGTTAGGATTAACAAGAATTGGATTGGTTTGTGCACAGATGGCTGATGATACCAGAATGGCAATAAAAAGCAGCGGGTAACGCATAGCGTAATTTTTAGAGATTTAAACTACGGAACTAATATGATTTCCCTATAATAAATGATGACCAATGGCGGGATTTTTTTACCCATATTTAGGTTGAACCCTTGATTTGCATTAATAGCTTCCGGATAGCTTACTGACAGATGCATAAGAATCCAGCAACCATAAATACCTTATAAAACAATGGAATATCAATTCTTCCTCGCCTGAATTTACCCAACAACTAACCCATTTCTTCATTTCTTATTCCTTATTTCATATTCCTTATTTCTTATTTCCTACCTTGCATCCTCAAAATCTTGAAACATGAGCTTTGGTACTTTCTCCTACCCGATTCCGGCCAATGAGCCTGTTAACAGTTATGCCCCCGGCACACCAGAAAAAGCGGCACTTAAAAAAGCAATCGCCGATCTGAAAAAGAAGTCACTGGATATTCCGATGTATATCGGTGGTAAGTCAGTTAAAACAGGCAACAAAGTTGCCATCCACCCACCTCATGAAATATCACATACACTTGGTTATTTCCATGCCGGTGAAGAAAAACATGTACATCAGGCAATTGATGCAGCTTTAAAAGCAAAAGAGGCATGGGCGGCTATGAGTTGGGAGAACAGGGCACATATCTTCTTAAAAGCAGCAGACCTGCTGGCTACAAAGTATCGTTATACTATGAATGCCAGTACTATGCTTGGACAAAGCAAGAACGCCTACCAGTCTGAGATTGATAGTACTTGCGAACTGATTGATTTTTTACGTTTTAATGTGCATTTCTTAAGTGAAATCTATAAACAACAGCCTATTTCTGCTCCTGGCATGCACAACCGCATGGAATGGCGCGCTTTAGAAGGATTTGTACTGGCTGTTACTCCATTTAATTTTACAGCCATTGGTGGTAACCTACCTACTTCTGCCGCAATGTGCGGTAACGTTGTTGTTTGGAAACCAGCCAATACACAAATTTATTCTGCCCAACTATTTATGCGCATTTTAAAAGAAGCAGGATTACCAGATGGTGTTATTAACCTGATTTATGTTGATGGACCAACCATTGGTAAAGTTTGTTTTGGACATGCCGATTTTGCTGGTGTACATTTCACTGGTTCTACAGGCGTATTCAATAATATGTGGAAGGTTATAGGAGAGAATATTGCAAAATACAAATCCTATCCCCGTATTGTTGGCGAAACAGGTGGTAAAGACTTTGTAATAGCCCATTCAAGTGCGGATGTAGATGCGGTGGTAACTGCTTTGGCACGTGGAGCTTTTGAATATCAGGGTCAAAAATGTTCAGCCGCCTCACGCGCTTACCTGCCAGATAATATTGCTGCTGAAGTAAAACAAAAACTGGTTGCTACATTAAAGACCATGAAAATGGGAACTGTAGAAGATTTCACCAATTTCATTAATGCGGTAATTGATGAAAAAGCTTTCAACAGTATCACTAAATATATCGATGGCGCTAAGAAAGATAAAAAGGCAAAAATTATAGCCGGCGGTAACTATAGTAAGAAATCAGGTTACTTTATTGAACCTACTATCATTGAAACCACCGATCCGAAATACAGAACAATGTGCGAAGAAATTTTTGGACCTGTATTAACCATCTATACCTACAAAGCAGCTGATTTTGAAAAAACGCTTGATCTGGTTAACAGCACTTCGGCATATGCTTTAACGGGAGCCGTATTATCGCAAGACAGAGCAGCGGTTGAATTAGCTACCAATAAATTGCGTAATGCAGCGGGTAATTTCTACATCAACGACAAACCTACCGGAGCGGTAGTTGGTCAACAACCATTTGGTGGAGCAAGAGCCTCTGGAACCAATGATAAAGCCGGCAGTATGCTGAACCTTTATCGCTGGTTAAGTGCCCGTACCATCAAAGAAACTTACAATCCCCCAGTGGACTACAAGTATCCGTTTTTAGGCGAGATTTAATGACGCAAAAAACGACAGACATTAAAATACAAAAAACATTTAACCTCTATTCATTCTGGTTGCTAAGATAAAGAGGTTGTCTAAAATTTCAGACAACCTCTTTATATCCGCCATGATCTAAAAATTCTGTACTTGTCTTCTTTTCTCAGGATTTATATCCACTTGAAAGATGCAATTTAGATTCCTTAACTACGCTAATTCTCAATGTTTACTAATATTTTTTTCGAACATGAGCAATGTAGATAAATAGTATACTCCTAATAATATTAATAACTCGACCACTACTATTCCGAATAAGCGTAAATATTTATATTTATCACCTTTCAACTGCACATTCTCATCCATTTCTGCATTAAATATTTTTAAAAATTCTTGTACCAATAATGAAACACATACTATATACAATGTTAGCTTTAGGGAAAAATTCTCTGTTCGTTTTAAGCTAACAAAACAAATAACAATTAGCGCGACTTGTACAGCTCTTCTGATTTTATCCATAAAATTGAATTACTATTTAAAAAATCATACACCAAGCAAAGCCTGCTGCAATACCAAACCATCCCCCGGCGTTTACAAATGTCTGTTTTAGTATTTTTCCTGCCATTGCATAAATAAATGCATATCCCATAGACGATCCGTTAATAGCACCAACTATATCTCTAATTATTCTAGCATTCCCTATTAAGTACCCTCCTACGGCGTCCCATAAGCATGAAGTTACGTCACTTAATATACTACTTACTTGTATGCCTGAAGGGGGAGTAGATAAGACCGGGTCGTTTTCAAAATAAAATCCGATACTTTCTTCAAGAACAGCTTTTTGAGATACAGGATCTAAGTTAGCAAAATCTGCATTGTTATTCATGACTAAGGCTGCATTTGCAAAAACTGCTGCTGAATTTTCAAGAAAAGGATCTTCAAATTGCCCATAACTTGTAAATAACGAACTCATATCTGCATTTGCAGACATCGCTTCAGCAACAAAGCTATTATACGCTGTTGTACCCATACTATGAACATAATAATCGTAGTTTTCTAACCCATTATATATAGTAGAATATAACAAACCAACAAAAGCTGTATCAGTAACCAAACTTTCATTACCGCCAACACCTCCATCATCTGATCGTTGAACTTTAACAAGTTTTAAATAATCATATTTACCACTCTTTATATTATGAATAGCTTTTTCATACCATTCTTTTGCCTGTAGTTGTGCCTCTTTTATTTTAACACTTATTTGTTGTAAACGAATTTTTTCATCTGACGAAACTGATATCACTCCTCCTGTTTCAGTTTTTTTACACCCGGAAATAAAACAAAGAAGGGCTAATACTACTGTAATGTTTTTTGTAAAATTGGTTAAAAATTTCATATGTTTTTTTTTAATATACGGAATAAGGATTATTAAAGTGACTGAGAAAAGACACAGTTGCACATGTAGAAAATATTGCATATTTGAACTATGTATTAATCCACGAGAACTCAGATAAATACCGAGTTTATACACTAGTAACACATAAATACTTAACGAAGAAGATACGAAACTGCAATATCAAGCCAAGGCAAAGACATCTAAATTTTCTGATTGATAATTTGTATGATTATCAATCAATTATCTAGGTGTAGATAAATACACTTTCGAATGCAATACAAATTGATCTTTTTCAGACATATGACCAGATTGATTTTGCCAAAGTCAAAAAAAAATAGATGCGTTTGCCTTTAATATCAAACTAAGTCTAACTCAGGTTTGCCCTATAACCCCTAAACTTGCTCCTCAAAATTTGACCAAGTGCCAACCAAATTTTCTAAAGAAACATATTTATATTGTTATGAGTTGATGCAGCTTATTAGCCAGTTTGAGCTGAAAGCCGAGGAAATGTAGAAAATGGCGAGTAAGATCCGCGGATTCATACATGCCTATGTAGGCCAGGAAGCATTTACAGCCGGATGTATGACCGCCACTCAGCAAGGGTAATTTCTACATCAACGACAAACCTACCGGAGCGGTAGTTGGTCAACAACCATTTGGTGGCGCAAGAGCTTCTGGAACAAATGATAAAGCCGGCAGCATGCTCAACCTTTTCCGCTGGTTAAGTGCACGCACCATAAAAGAAACCTATAATCCTCCAGTTGATTATAAATATCCGTTTTTGAATGAGGCGTAGGAAATAAGAAATAAGAAATAAGAAATATGGAATATGGAAGTGAGGGTGTAGTTTTTACTAATATTTCTTTATGAATTATTCATTTATCATTCGATATTAAAAAAGCCTCCATTTGGAGGCTTTTTCATGCACATGAGAAATCGGAGATTCTGGGGGAAAATTTCATCATTCAAACAAATCCTTTCTTATTCCTTATTCCATATTTCTTATTTCTTATTCTTTTTCTTACTTCGGCAATACTACTCCATCAATCACATGAATCACACCGTTACCAGCTTTCAGGTCGGTAGCAGTAACCGTTGCAGTACCGCCATTTTCATCGGTCAGGATTACTTTGCCATTGCTGATTGATGCTGTGAGTGTTCCGCCGCTAACTGTTTTCACTACCGCTTTTCCACCGCCATCTGTTATAGCTTTTACAACTGCAGCAGCATCCAGGTTACCGGCAACTACATGGTAAGTGAGTATTTTAGCGAGTTGTGCTTTGTTTTCTGGTTTCAATAAATTCTCTACAGTACCTGCAGGTAATTTACTAAAAGCCTGATTTACTGGTGCGAATACAGTAAATGGACCAGCACCTTGTAATGTTTCAACCAAACCAGCGGCTTTAACAGCGGCTACTAATGTGCTGTGATCTTTAGAACCTACTGCTACATCTACAACTGTTTTTTGAGCAGACACGGTAATAAATGCACCCATCATTAACGCGAAAGCCAGAGAGAAAAATTTCATTTTCATATTTGTCGTTTTAGTTTTTATACTACCAATACAGTGCTGCAGACAAAAGGGTTCAATTAATTTTTTCTTTTTCGTTTTTTTAACAGTGCCGTTTAATAGATTGAATTGAACCACCCCTACAGCTTAAACAGTATTAAAAAAGCCGGGAACTGCTTTGAGAATTTCAACAAATCAAATCCGTAAATTGTATTTAGATTTAATCAGGAATAGTAAACCGATTAGATTGGTATATCCTTAAAGTATAAAAAATGGCAAATCCCAACTTAACATTGATTGAAGCCTTGCGTAACACCGCAAACCGTTTACGTGAGGGCGCACATTATGCATGGGGCAATCATGGCTCCTGTAATTGTGGCAACCTTTTGCAGGTTATTACAGATTTATCGAAAGAAGAAATCCTAACTTATGCACAAACGGGTATCGGAGAATGGACTGAGCTCGCAGAAGACTATTGTGGGGTAACCAATGCGCCGGTAAGTTTATTACTCAAAAAATTACAGGAAACAGGTCTTACGCCAACCGATATTCACCACCTCGAATACCTGGATGACCGGGAGGTGCTGAATGCATTGCCAGGTGGGTTCAAGTGGCTTAAAAGAAACGAGCGTGATCATGTAATCCTCTATTTTGAAACATACGCCACCCTGTTGGAAGAAAAACTCATCGATTCCATTGAAATTCCCAGTTTTGAACCTGGCAAGGAATTGGAGTTGATAGAAGCCTAGAAAATCTGTTGGCTGCAGGCTTTATTGGGGAATTTAGCTACGGGTTGTATATCATGGGTTTTATGGAACACAGATTTTCATGATTTTCATGGTTTATCAAGATAGATCGTAAAAATCCGTGTTTTATTATAGACGGATAGTGCATGAATAGCCAGCAAACATTCATTAATACAGCTGATTTTACATGATCTAATACACAAGACCCTCACTTATGTAAATAATCGCAGAAAACCTAAACCAAGCACCAATCAAGGCTTGCAGCTTGCAGCTTGAAGCATGCAGCCTAATTTCCCCTAACAGCCAGAAGCTCCCATTTAGCAGCTTTCTTACTCTTTATACCCATCCCAGGGCCGCCCCTCAATTTTTGCCGTATAACCCCTATATTTGCTCCTCAAAATTTGACCAAGTGCCAACCAAATTTTCTAAAGAAACATATTTATACTGGTATGAGCTGATGCAGCTTATTCGCCAGTTTGAGCTGAAAGCCGAGGAAATGTATAAAATGGCGGGTAAGATCCGCGGATTCTTCCATGCCTATGTAGGCCAGGAAGCAATTGCAGCCGGATGCATGACCGCCACTCAGCAAGACGATCCTTTTATTACTGCCTACAGAGACCACGGTCTTGCCCTTGCCAAAGGGGTTAGTGCCAATGCCTGTATGGCCGAGCTATATGGCAAAGCAACCGGTTGCGCCAAAGGAAAAGGTGGTAGTATGCACTTTTTCAGTGTAGAACACAAGTTTTTTGGTGGTCATGGTATCGTAGGAGCCCAGATCGGTACTGGTGCCGGACTAGCATTCGCTGAAAAATACAGGGGGTCTAATAATGTGGTGCTTTGTTATTTTGGAGATGGGGCTGCCAGACAAGGTATGTTGCATGAAACATTTAACCTGGCAATGACCTGGAAATTACCGGTAATTTTCATTTGCGAAAACAATAATTACGCGATGGGTACTTCCATTGAACGTACCAGTAACGTAACCGATATCTATAAACTGGCTGATGCTTACGATATGCCTGCTGATAAAATCGATGGCATGTCGGCTGAAGCTGTTCACGAAGGCGTGGCAAGGGCTGTAAAAAGAGCAAGAGAAGGCGATGGTCCTACCCTGCTTGAGATGAAAACCTATCGCTACAAAGGACACTCTATTTCCGACCCTCAGAAATATCGGTCTAAGGAAGAAGTAGATGAATACAAAGAGCAAGATCCAATTACACAGGTGCGTAATACCATTCTTGAAAACGGATTTGCTACAGAAGAATTCCTGACTGAAATAGACAAACGTATTGACGCTGTTGTAGAAGAAAGTGTTCGTTTTGCAGAAGACAGTCCATGGCCAGATGATAGCGAAGTGCTGAAAGATGTATACATCGACCAGAACTATCCTTTCATAGTAGATTAATTTAATAAACACCTATAAACTCGAATAATCAATTTCCCATGAGTGATAAGCATGAAGTGACGCACGATCAGCAGACCCTGGCCAAAGCACAAGGTTTCTGGAAACAATACCAAAAAATAATCATTGGGGCCGTAGCAGTTGTTGTGATTGGTTTTGGTGGCTGGTATGGCTACAATGAATTCATTGTAAAACCAAAAGAAGAGAAAGCTGCTGAAGCTTTATTCAAAGCTGAGGAGTATTTCCGTATGGACTCTGCAAACCTAGCCTTAAATGGTGATGGTCAATTTCGTGGTGCCCTCTACGTAATTAAAAACTTTGGTGGAACAAAAGCTGCCAACCTTGCACATTTTTATGCTGGTGTTAGCTATCTTAAGCTTGGTGATTTCAATAATGCGGTTAAATACCTGAAAGATTTCTCTACCGATGCCAAACAAATTCAATTATTGGCTTACGGTGCTTTAGGAGATGCTTATGCGGAGCAAAACAAATTTGATGATGCCATCAGTTATTATAAAAAAGCTGGAAGCACTTTCGAAAAAGACGACAATAACTCTGCTGAATATCTGTTCCGGGCAGCCCTTCTTCTCGAAACAAAAGGAAAGCAGGATGAAGCACTGGCACTTTATAAAGAGATAAAAGAGAAATTCCCTAAAACCGATAAAGGTTTTCAGGCTGAGAGATATATCTATCGTTTAAGCATTGAAAAAAATGACCTGGGAGCTAACTAATGGCAACTAAAGGAAATACCTCATTAAACAAAGGCATCCCCACCCTAAAGGATGCCTTTGTTGTTATCGTTAAAACCGAGTGGAACGCCCACATCATTAATAAACTGGAAGCAGGTGCAAAAAAGATTTTTAAAGCCCAGGGAATCAAAGTAGTGAGCATTGTAGTTCCTGGTGCTGTAGAGATCCCTTTTGCTGTTAAGAACCATTATGCTTACAGCAAAACCCTTCCTGACGCTTATATCACTCTGGGCGCCGTTATCAGGGGGGATACGCCACATTTTGATTATGTATGTAAATCAGTAACCGATGGTGTTTTACAATTGAACCTTTCACTCGATGTGCCTGTTATTTTTGGTGTGTTGACCGTTGACAACGAGCAACAGGCAATAGACAGAATTGGAGGCAGTCATGGCCATAAAGGTGAAGAAGCAGCCATAACAGCCATCAAGATGATTGCCCTTAACCGTAAACTGATGAACGCCAAGTCTTAATACTAGTTTATGCGCGTACAGATTTTCATACCCTGTTTTATAGACCAACTCTACCCCGCTGTGGGGTTCAGCATGGTAAAAGTACTGGAGAAAGCAGGTTGTGAAGTTGATTATAATGCCAACCAAACCTGTTGTGGTCAACCAGCTTTTAACGCAGGCTTCTGGGGTGAAGCCAAAGATGTCTGCAACAAATTTATCGAAGACTTTAGTGGCTCTGATTATATTGTGGCTCCCAGTGCAAGTTGTGTTGGTTTTGTAAAGAACTATTACAGTAAACTGTACGAACAATCTTCACAACAACAAGTGGCCCGAAAACTTAGCGAAAGAATTTTTGAACTTTCAGATTTCCTGGTAAATATTTTAAAAGTTGAAAACCTGGGTGCAAGCTTTGAAGGAAAAGCTACTTATCATGATAGTTGCGCAGCACTGCGTGAATGTGGATTGAAACAGGAACCCAGGAAATTGTTACAGCAGGTAAAAGGACTTGAACTGATAGAAATGGCGGATAATGAAACCTGCTGCGGATTTGGTGGTAGCTTCGCTGTGAAATTTGAACCCATCAGCGTAGCAATGGCAGATCAGAAAATCACGAACGCAACCGCAACGGGTGCTGAATATATTATCAGCACAGATATGAGCTGTCTTATGCATATTGATGGTTGTATTAAACACAAAGGATCAGGATTAAAAGTTGTACACCTTGCAGATGTACTTGCTTCATTTTAAACCCCATATAACTTATTATGGCTTACTGGCTTATTAAATCAGAACCCTTTAAATACAGTTGGGATCAATTTGAAAAAGATAAATCTACTTTCTGGGATGGCGTACGTAATTATGCAGCCCGAAATCACCTGCGTACAATGAAGAAAGGCGACCAGGCATTTTGGTACCATAGCAATGAAGGACTTGAAATAGTAGGTATCGCTAAAGTTATCAAAGAAGCATACCCCGACCCTACTGCAGATGATGATACATGGTCAGCAGTTGACTTCGCCCCATTTAAAAAACTAAAGACACCCGTTTCTCTTGCTCAAATAAAGTCAGACAAAAGACTATCCAATATGGCTTTGGTACGTTTAGGCCGTCTATCGGTACAGCCAGTTACAGATGAAGAATGGAAAATCATCCTGGAACTTTCAGGCACCAAATAATTTACTGCTGAGTTTTAACAATTCTTCCCGGGTTACTTTTTACACGTGAATGGTATTCATGGTTACAGGCCTGTGCATTTTTTACTTCACTGCATCTAAATAATAAACATTTTTATGAAGACCATTTCATTCATGGCCTCTATGGCCATACTGTTTGCTATTGCCTGTAACAGCGGTTCAACTGAAAGAGCCGATATCGCCACCACTATTCAAATGGAACCTGCAACGGTAGCTGATTCGACCAATGCGGCTACAGATAATATAGCCGATATACCTACACAGGATGAACCTGCAAAACCTAAAAACATATCTGGTAAACCAACCTATACTGATTGGGATAAGAAGCTGATTAAAACAGCCAATATCACCATTGAAGCGAATAACTATACGCGTTTCGATCAGGATATCCGGCAGAACCTGAAAAGATATGGGGCTTACATCGCATCTGAAGAACAGACATTTTCAGAGGAAAGAAAACAAAACCAGATGACCATCAAAGTGCCCGTTGCCGAATTCGAATCTTTACTCAACAGTTTTGCTTCAGACAGTGTTCGTATCATACAGAAAAACGTAGGCACAGAAGATGTAACCGCTGAAATGTATGATAGCCGGTCTAGAATTGAAGCCAGAAAAAAAATTAGAGATCGTTATGTACAACTCTTACAGGATGCAAAGAAAATGGACGATATATTAAAAGTTGAACAGGAGATCAATAATATTCAGGAACAATTGGAGTCGGTCAATGGACGGTTGAATTATTTATCGCATCAGTCTGCTTACAGCACAATACACCTCAATTACTATTCATTCATCACAGCTACTTCCATAACACCAAAACCAAACCCTTTCTGGACAAGATTAAAAGATGGTTTTGCTGAAGGTGGTGATATATTGGTGGAAATTATACTGATAGGCATTCGTATCTGGCCCTTAATTTTATCAGGACTATTGATCGGATTTTTATGGAAACGCAGAAAAATACAGGTACTCAAAAAATAAAACCAAAACTGGTAATACTCACTGGTGCAGGCATCAGTGCTGAAAGTGGTATCAAAACATTTCGCGATAGCGACGGACTCTGGGAGGGCCACGATGTTTATGAAGTGGCTTCCCCCAGGGGCTGGAAGAAAAATCCAGGACTGGTGCTTGAATTTTATAACCTAAGAAGAAAAGATATTGCCAATGCTAATCCGAATGCAGCCCATACTGGTCTTGCAGAACTTGAAAAAGCGTATGATGTTCATATCATCACACAAAATATCGATGATCTGCATGAACGTGGTGGAAGCACAAAAGTCTTACACCTGCATGGTGAGATATTTAAAATGAGAAGCGAGCATGATGAATCATTGATTTATGCCATCCGAGGCGATATAAACCTTGGCGATACTGCTGAAGATCACCATCAGCTCAGGCCTTATATCGTTTGGTTCGAAGAACCCGTACCAATGATTACCGAAGCAGCCCGTATAACTTCACAGGCAGACATCTTTGTTGTTATTGGCACATCCCTGGTAGTATATCCTGCTGCTGGCTTATTGGATATTGCACCAGCACATATCCCGAAATATATCATCGACAAGCATATCCCAACAACACCCTCAATAAAGCATCTTACCAAAATTGAAGCCCCAGCCTCAGAAGGGGTAAGCAGGCTGAAGGAGCTACTAGCAGATGGACGATAGTCCATAGACCATAGTCCATGGTCCATGGTCTATCCTAATGAAAGAAAATATAGCCGATAATAATGGCCATTACAACGCCAATTATATCTGCCAGCATGCCTGCCCAGATGGCGTAGCGTACTTTTTTTATTCCTACGCTGCCGAAATAAAGTGCAATGATATAGAATGTGGTATCAGCAGAACCTTGGAAGGTGGATGCCAGTTTGCCGACAAAAGAATCCGGGCCATGAACCTGCATTGCATCGAGCATTAACCCTCTGGCACCACTGCCACTGAATGGTTTCATGATGGCAACAGGAAGTGCCGCTGTAAAGTCTGTATTCACACCTGTCTGCATCAGCAACCAGGTTATTGCATCTACCAAATAACCCAATGCGCCGCTATCGCGAAACACACGAATAGCCACCAACATTCCTACCAGATAGGGAATGATTTTTATGATTACATCAAATCCTCCTTTAGCTCCTTCTACAAAAGCGTCGAATACATTTACCCGCTTCCACATCGCCCCAACAATAATTGCTACAACAATTAAAAGCAATAAGAAATTACCTGTGATTTTACTGAATACTTCCCTTTGTTCAGGTTGCATACCCTGCACCCAGAATAACATAAGGGCCACCACTAATAACAAACTCCCTATCCATCCAAACATCACCCTATCCCATTTTAGTTTTTGCTTCATCCCTACTACAAAAATGGATGCCAGCGTTGTACAAATCGTTGCAAGAACAAGTGGTATAAACACACTCGCCGCTTCCTTAGAGCCTGCAGCAAGCCTGTAAGAGATAATGGTTAAGGGAATTAAGGTGAGTCCACTGGTATGTAATACCAAAAACATGATCTGTGCATTGGAAGCTTTTTCTTTTTCGGGATTGATGGATTGGAGTCCTTCCATCGCCTTTAAGCCAAACGGCGTAGCAGCATTATCCAGCCCCAGCATATTGGCGCTGAAATTCATCACCATTTGTCCCATCGCAGGATGCTTTTCAGGAACTTCAGGAAAAAGTCGCTTCAAAAATGGGTTGAGTATTTTAGCCAGCCAGTTAATAGCTCCGGCTTTTTCAGCAATATTCATCAGTCCAAGAAAGAATACCATTGCTCCCGTTAAAGGGAAGGCTACATCTATCACAGAACTTTTGGCACTATCAAACATCCCATCTACCAGGGTCTTAAAAACATCGGTATCATGCAGAAAGATGAATTTATACAGTGCTATTACAAACGCAACGATAAAAAATGCTATCCATACGATGTTAAGGGCCATGGTGTTGAATTAGATCGTGAAAATAGTGAATAGTGAGTAGTCAGTGGTCAGTAGTCCCTAAAACTTTTGAATATTATATTCCCTTAAATTCACTACTGACTCCTCACTACTCACTATTCACTAATCTCCCCCCAAAGCGCTATATTTGCCGCTCGAAAAATCGGATTATGGCTTTACAAGCAGGTATTGTAGGATTACCCAATGTTGGAAAATCAACCCTTTTTAATGCAGTTAGTAATAGTGCCAAAGCACAGGCAAGCAATTACCGTTTCTGTACCATTGAACCCAATGTGGGCCTGGTAGATGTTCCGGATGAGCGACTTGCGAAACTGGCAGAACTGGTGGTTCCGGATAGGATTGTTCCTACTCAAATGGAAATAGTGGATATCGCAGGTCTTGTTAAAGGTGCCAGTAAGGGTGAAGGACTTGGCAACAAATTCCTTGGAAATATCCGTGAAGTAGATGCCATCATCCACGTGATCCGTTGTTTTGAAGACGAGAACGTATTACGTGAAGAAGGAGCCATTAATCCTGTTAGCGATAAAGAAATTATTGATACCGAATTGCAATTGAAAGACCTGGAAAGTGTAGAAAAGAAAATGCAACGGGTAGAGAAAATGGCCAGGGTTGGTACTGATGTAAAAGCAAAAGCCGAATTTGAAATATTGTCGCGTTGTAAGTCACACCTCGAAAAAGGCAAAAGCATATTCTCACTTGGACTAAGCAAGGAAGAAAAAGCAGCGGTGGCTGATCTTTTTTTGCTGACAGATAAACCTGTACTATACGTGGCCAATGTAGATGAAGCCAGCATGCATACAGGTAATAAGTTCTCAGAACAATTGAAAGTCGTTGCAGCAGCAGAAGGCGCCGAAATGATTGTGATGTGTAACAATATTGAAGCCCAGATTGCTGAAATGGATTCAGAGGAAGATAAGCAGATGTTCATGGAAGAATATAAAATGACAGAACCTGCCTTAAACAGACTTATCCGCACTGCATATAAATTATTGAACCTCGATACTTATTTCACTGCAGGTGTGCAGGAAGTAAGGGCCTGGACCATTCATAAAGGATGGAAAGCGCCACAGGCAGCAAGTGTTATTCATACTGATTTTGAAAAAGGATTCATTAAAGCGGAAGTAATCGCTTATGAAGACTTTATAAAATATGGTAGTGAAGCTGCTTGTCGCGATAATGGCAGATTAAGGATTGAAGGAAAGGAATACATCGTAAAAGATGGCGATGTAATGCATTTCCGTTTCAATGTATAATATAGGATTAGATAGAATAGCATCAAACCCTTACTTGTAAAGCATTTCCCTCCGTTTACTTTTTTGTCTTGACACCCTCCAAAGGCGGGCAAACAAAAAAGTAACAAAAAAAGTCAAGGCTTCAGAAAAAAAGCTAAAATTCATTCCATTACGCTACAATGGATGAAGTCTAAATCCAAGCTTTTAATACATTGATGGGGCGAAGCTGCGCTTCATCTGTTGTACATAGCCAAGCATCATCCATTGCTTTACGCTTCATTACATGAATTTTTTAACGCTTTTTTTCTAAGGCCGGTTGCAAAACCAATTCAAATAAGGGCTTTGGTACTATTCTACCTAATCCTATGTATAATATATCTCTGTTCAAGATTAGATCTGGAGCTGGATTTTGTATTTTCGTAAAATGGTTAGCTTGTCTATTTGGGAAAAAGAATCTTTTTACGCTCCCTGCGATATTGCTATTGTAGGCGCGGGATTAATGGGGTTATGGACAGCACTCTCACTGAAAGAAAAAAATCCCCGCGTTCGTATTACCATCCTCGAAAAAAACAAGACTCCTCTTGGAGCATCCACACGTAATGCAGGATTTGCGTGTTTTGGTAGTCCCACTGAATTATTCAACAACCTGGAAACCATCGGAAAAGATGATATGTTACGCATTGTAGAAATGCGCTATAAGGGCATTGAAAAAATTCGACGGTATTTTACTGATGAGCAGATTGACTTTGACCCATGTGGCGGATATGAATGCATCAATAAAGACTCCAGGTACTGGCCTGCACTTGACGACAGAATCAGCCATCTCAACAAATTACTGAAAGATATTACCGGCAAAAGATCTGTGTTTACGTATGCAGGCAACAAACTGGATAGCCTCGGACTACAGCATTTCGATACCCTGGTTGAAAACAATACCGAAGCAGCTTTACATAGCGGCAAACTGATACAGGTTTTAACGAAACTGGTTATTTCAAAAGGCGTACAGATTCTCTATAATTTCGAACTGAAAGACTGGAATTCAAGTGCAAATGATATTGAACTGATTTCATCAGGGGGAGAACGAATTAAAGCATGGCGTACTGTTCTTTGTACCAATGCATTTACACCTTCCCTGATTCCGGATAGTGAAGTTACTCCAGGCCGGGGACAGATCATCCTCACCTCTCCCATACCTAATCTCCCAATGAAGGGAACATTTCATTTTGATGAAGGATATTATTACTGGAGAAACCTGGGCAACAGAATATTACTCGGCGGTGGCAGAAACCTCGATTTTGAAGGCGAAACCACTACAAACATGGAGGGCTCTTCCGTTATCAAAACTGCTTTAGAAGTTTTTCTAAGGCACCACATGCATCCTTCTATTCAATATAATATTGAACAGTCGTGGAGCGGCATCATGGCATTTACAGATACCCGGCAGCCTATCACCACATTTAAAGGTGAGTTTTTTGTTGCAATTGCCTGCAATGGCATGGGTGTTGCATTAACACCTGTTATTGCCGAAAGCTTTGCCGGTGATATACTTTCACATTATTAATGCATTTATTTTTTACCAATTCATTATTTTAGCCTGAACTTTAGCAGATGAAATTTTATCCCTATTTACTGGCATTTATTTTAATCGCCTCTTGTGCTGATAACAAGACAGACAATAACCAGGACAATAACAATAACACCGCTATACCTGCTCCAACAAACCTTAATTACGCGATTGTAAAAGTATATCCGCACGACACCAGCTATTTTACAGAAGGCTTAATATGGCACAATAATGCCCTTTATGAAGGCACAGGCCTTGAAGGCGAAAGCAGGTTAGTGAAAGTTGACCTTGAATCAGGTAAATACAACCAGAAATTGGATCTCGCAAAAGATTATTTTGGTGAAGGCATTACTATTTTGAATGATAAAATTTATCAGCTTACCTGGATGAACCATAAAGTGTTTGTGTATGATCTCGCTACTTTTAAGAAGATCAAAGAATTTACCTGGGACATGGAAGGCTGGGGAATTACACACAATGGCAAACAATTAATTGTAAGCACAGGCTCAAGTAATTTATACTTTGTGAACCCTGAAACTTTTGCCATCGAAAAAACACTTGGTGTATTTGACAATAATGGATACCTCGCTAACCTCAATGAGCTTGAATTTGTGAATGGAAGTATTTATGCAAATGTGTATCTAACAGATATTATTGTAAAAATAAATCCGGAAACAGGGTTGGTAGAAAGCCGGATGGACTTTTCAAACCTCCTAAAAAGAACCAATCAGCCTTTTGATGAAAATATTTTTATGGAAAAAGGGTATGTATTGAATGGCATTGCCTACAATGCTGCCACCCAAAGTTTTTACATAACAGGCAAAAAATGGCCTGCTTTGTACGAAATCAAATTAAATTAAACACGTAGATCAGGGAACTGCAGCGACGCTTATCGCCTAATGCGGTTAGGTTTGATGAAATACCGCTTAATAAAGCTCCTGGCAAGTTAGGTTTCCCATTTTTGTATTGCTCACTGAGCATTGACACATAAAATGCATCGAACCACATGGGATGAATCGATTCCAGGTTAAATCCATGTTGCTTTGCGAGTTGTTCCATCCCTTTAGGTGAGAAATGATATAAATGCCTGGGAACATCCCACGCTGCCCATTGCGCACCATAAGCTGAAGCATCTTTACTGGTATAATTAGGCACTGCAATCACCAGTTTACCTCCCGGTTTAAGCAATGCAACAAACTGCCTGAAATAGCCATGCAAATCATGTACATGCTCCAATACATGCCATAGCGTAATAACATTGAATGATGATTGCGGCAGGCTGTAAATATCATCTGCAGACCTTAACTCAATACCGTGTTTTTGTTTGGCATTTTCCCTGGCAATGCTATCCGGCTCCAATCCGGTTACTGTCCAGCCAGCCTGCAACATAGTTGTAACAAAAGCACCTGTTCCGGCACCGATATCCAGTAATGCCCCATGGTTTAATCCGCTGACTTTCTGTATCAATCGTTTTTTGCGACCAAGCGTATACCCTCTGACCCAATGGTATAATTTATTGATCAATCCTTTAGCCGTATCTGAATGGGAAATATATGCCGCAGACTGATAATAGGCACCTATATGATGGATATCCGGAACTGATTGGGTAAACCTATTGGCACAGGTATCGCAATGCCATATTTCAAATGCGGTATTGCTTACAGTATAATCCTTAGCTGCCATTATTGGATGAATGGCATCACTGTTACAAAAAGGACAATGGGTATAATTCACAATAGAGGCGCTCATGCATGCTAAACTTTAGAGATAACGGTAGGCTATGGCTGCAATGCCTAAAAGTAAAAGGATGATGGCATAGATCCACCAACCAGAATCATTTTTGTCAACTGATGCATCTTCAGCAGTCTCATTAGTCTGCCAAACAATACCATAAGGCAGGTCAATGGATGAGGGTTTAATTGCGGGTGTCGCAGGTATAAAACCAATAACCCCTTCTGTTGTTTGTTCAAGCGTACCAATAAAAGGCAGTTTCACAAAAGCATCCCGTGTAAGTTGTTCCCGGATAGATGACACCCAGGTGTTAAATGAGCCTATGGCAGCTATTTCATCTGTCGACATTTCATGCGCAAGGAACTGAAAGAGATTCTTATCGGCTGCAACCGGCTTTTCTTCAAACAATATTTGCTGTACAGGCGCCCGCATTACCGTTCCATCTTCCTGTACGGATGCAGGTGCACGGTAAATGGCAAACCTTCCTATTTCAGGTATGCCCAAACGGCCGTTTAAAATGAGGTATTTGTACAGTAAATCTTGTATCATAGTTCCCTTTTACCGGAACGAATATACAACTCCCCCCAAAACATTCAATCCTAATACTTCATATTGGTTCCAACGCTGATATTTATTATTAAGTACATTATTTAATTGTACCCATAAATTCAGTTTTGGCATCACGGAAAACTCAGCTCCAAGATTAATATCTGCAGCCGGTTTAAGTTTGAAGGTATTGAGGTTTACATCGCGGTATTTACTGCCATCCCAGAAAAATGCATCCGCTTTCAGTTGAAGATCCTTTAATATTTTCCATTTTAAAGTACCTGTTACTTCAAAAGGCAATAAGCCCCAGGGCTCATAATTGGGCAAATTGGAATATTTACGGAAAGTAGCACCTGCTAATAAAGAGAGTTTCTCCTGTAATGTATAACCGAGTTCTCCATGAATCTGTACAACATTCAGAGAAGTTTCATACAAAACAGAAAAATCTTTGCCATCGGTAACGGAATTGGGGAATACTGGCTGGTTATTCAATTGTTGAAAGGAAATTCTGGCCCTATAAGTTAAGTGGTTTCCTGCAGCTCCTTTGATACCCGCGTACTGCTCCATAACTTTTGTATTCCTAAGCATCAACATCGGCGTATTGATCCATGGATTAAAATCGGCTATACTTCGGTAACTATTCTTATTAAAATAGCCAACCCAGCCTGCCTCTGCCACCAGAGGGGTTTCCGGAACTTTTACTTCTGCTGTGATATTAGGCAGGGTAGCAAATTTTCCATTATCCCAGGATGGTCTGATACCTCCAGAAAGTTTGAAGCCTTTGCTTACATATTCGATGGAAGGACTAACATAGAAAAGGTTATTGGTTTGTTTCCACCTTGATCCAATTCCAGTTACTTCAAAATCGGTGCTGGCAATATCAGCAGTTACACCAAGATCGATGGCAAAATGCTCTCCGAATTTCTTCTTTAATGGCGCATTCAAGATTAAGTTGTATTCTTTATTTGAACGGTTATCACTGAAATAATGCAGGCTAAGTTTCGGTGCATAAGTAATATTGAAAGCATTGGCTTTCTTGTTGCGCAAACCAATTTCAATCCCGGCATCATTAAACCTTCTAAGTAAAGAGCTTTTACTATAATGGTACAATGTAGAATCATAGCCATAATAATAGCGGGTAGTATTTTTATACCAGGCTTTAGTGGTCCACTCGTTATTATTGTTTGTATTAAATACAGATAGCACACTTAAACCCAGGTTTGCATATTGTTGGGCAAAAAGATTTCCTTTATTAGTGAGGTAATCAGCGGTTACAATAGTATTGCTTTTTACACCATCACCGAATGAGAAAGCCCCGGATAGCAGGAAGCTATTGAAATTACCCAGACCAACTTTTACGGAATGGTCATTCTGCCAGTGAAAACCAGTATCAACCGGAAGTGCAAGTGGTTTAATCGGTACCGGCTGATAAGAAAAAAACAGGTTCTGTGCCGGCACGGTATAAGTAACTGGTGTTCTTGATGAATCAACAAATGGAGACGCAGCGGTAAAATTTATTTTGGCTGCATTCTTTAAAGAAGGTTTGAAGGCAGATGTAACCGTTACTACCTTGGGAGCGGAAGTATCTCCTAGTGCTTCCCTATTGGCAATAGATTCAGCCTGCTCGCTGGGAGCCGTAGTTTTTTTAACGGCGGTTGTCTTTTTAGGAGTAGTTTTCTTTTTTACAGTACGTCGGCGTTGTGCATCGGATGTAAGTACCGACAGCAACATCAGTGCAACTAAAACTCCTTTATATGTTTGATGAATCATGTATGCTGATTTATTCTTGTTCAACCTGATTAGTTTTCGCTTTTTCCGCAAGCACCTGCGTAAGTTTTTGCTGTGCCTCTGTTTTTAGTTCAGCTATCGTACCATTGTCTACAATACTTTTAAAAGTGGCTTCCGCATTAAACAGGTCTTTTTGTTTGAAATATATATCACCCAGGAGCAGGTAACTTTTTGTTACCCAAAATTCATAGGATCCTGATTTTTTAATAACCTCAAAAGCAGATTTCTCGGCATCTGCCAGTTTATCCTGCTGGAATAATATTTCAGCGATACGGTACTGTGATTCTGCACCATACTCAGATTTACCAGTTGCAATAACTTGCTTATAAGCATTTATTGCCTGATCAGGTTCATTATTTAACTGATGATTTTTTGCTACTACCAGACTTGCCATCATTCTATCATCTGTGGCAATACCAGATGCTTTCAGCAATTCTTCCGCGTTAGGGGCTGCTTCCGCCCATTTCTGTGCTCTGAACTGGCAACGCAGTAATCCGCGCATGGCCTCCAGTTTATTTTCCTGCTGTGTGGCAATAGGTTTTAGTTGAGTGAAATATTTTTCAGCCTGTTCATAATCCTTCAATTCAAAATAATAAATGCGTGCAGCTTGCAAAACGCTTCTCTCCGCAAAAGTACTTACCCCCTTCCCTGCTACCGCAACATAAAATGGAAGTGCTTCTTTCAGGGCTTTTTCATTCACCAGTATTTCTGCCGTAAAATAATTGGCTTCAATCTGGTATCGTCCATCGGGGAATTTTGACAAATAATCTTTGTACCCATTTTTTGCGCCCACCATATCCTTCACATCGTATCGTAACATGGCCGACTTAAACGTTAAAGAATCTTCCTCGTTATAAGTAACTGGTCTGCCATTGGCTCGCATAAAGGCAGCAAATTCTCCGGGCTGCTGGCGCTCTACAAATAAATTTCGGATATACTCAATAGCTCCATCCGTTTCCTTTGCATTGGGATATGTTGATACAAGTGTTTTAAACTGCGTAAGTGATTCTTCGTTTTTATCAAGGTTAAAATAGGCGATACCGGCTTTCAGGTAAGCTTCTGGTTTTAAAGATGCGGCTTTATTTCCTTTGATGAGTTTATTCAATGGCACCAGGGCTGCCTCATAATTTTCATCCGCTATATAAGTATTGGCCATTTCGAGTGCAGCATCTGTCGTGAATGGAGAACTTGGGTACTTAATATCTATACTCTTTAATAAGGTAAGTTTTTCGGCATTCTGGTTCATCGCACCTGCGATAATTGCTTTTTGGAACAGTGCATAATCGGCGCCATTCATTTGCAAAGCCATCACCTGATCGTAAATTTTTAAGGCCTGACGATAATCTTTATTCATAAAATAACAATCGCCTGAACGCAGGTAAGCATCCTTTTCTATGGCTGTAGATGAGGATCCGATATTTTTCGCAATCAGCTCAAACTGCTCCTTTGCAGCAGGATAATTTTCCGTTTTCAACAAAGCATATCCAAGGTTATACCTGGCATTCAATGTATTCACTTCCCCATTCGAAACAGGGTTTTTAAGGTAATCAGTGAAGAATGCTATTGCAGACTCATTATTTCCATTACGGTATGCAATTTCACCTTTCCAGAAACGGGCCAATGATACAAGGGTATTATTATAAGGCACTTCCAGTAAGCGACTTAACAGTGGATCGGCCTGCGACAATTGCTGGTCATTGATGAGTTCTACCGAACGTCCATAAAGTAATCTGGGATATACTTTCATGGCGTTCTCACTGCGCACAGGTAAGCTTTCATACAATGCAAGCCCATCTTTGTAGTTGCTGGTATTAGCAAGCGTGCTCACCAGCAATTCTCTTGCTTCCTGTAGCATTGTAGAGGTAGGGTATGCTGCGGTAAAAGACTGAAACCCTTTTTGTGCTGCATCCATAAATCCTAACTCATAAGAAAGTTTGGCGTAATTGAAAGCTGATACTTCCTTTTGTAAAGCATTGCTGTTATTGGCCGCACAAAATTGAAATGCATTCCTTGCATTTGTTTTGTCGTTCGTTTTCAAATACGCATCGGCCAACAGGTACATACTATTTTGTGCCAGAGAATCTTCTCCCCCACCTAACTGTTTAAATCCATCGATAGATTTGGTCCAGTTCTTTGCTTCATAATAACAGTACGATAATTCATATAAATCCTCCCTTCTCACTTTTTGGTTACCTGCAACATATTTTTCGAGGTATGGAAGCGCATTGGCATATTGTCTTTTTTCAAACCAAAGATGACCAACCAATTGTCTTAATTGAAGATCATAATATTGCCCCCCTTTTTTCAGCACGGCTTCGCCATAGGATAATGCTTTGTCGCGCTCTCCATTGAAATAGTAAATTTCAGTAAGGTAAAAAGGTATGACGTTCTGGTAATCGGGAGATTGTTCTGCAATCTGGAAGCTTGTAATGGCTTCTCCATATTTTTTCTCATTAAATGCTATAAAGCCATAATAATAGTTCGCATCTACATAGTTGGGATCTTCTGGGATCTGGCGAATGGAATTAAACAGCGGTCTGGCTTTATCAAACTGCGCCATGGTAAAATATCCATAAGCCTGATGGAATTTCATGTCTGCAATTTCACGGTTGCTGAGGTTGGCAATATTGGTTTTTTCATAGCTGGCGACTGCTTCCTGCAACATTTTTCTTCGGTAATAATACTCCCCCAGATGAAAGTGCATCATTTGTACATGTGGTACATCGTATTCTTTCTCAACAAAATCAACTGCCATCGGCGCAGCGGTTGAATCGTTAATCTTTAAACCACAAAGTATATAGTAGTATTTCGATTCAAGCTGAACCGCCATTGGCAGGTTACTGTTTACCGCACCATTACTATATATTTTTTTGAATACAGGATATGCCAGACCATATTGGTCGTTTTGAAACAATTCCTTTGCCTGCTTGAATTCGGCATCAGGATCCTGCAACAATTGTGTTATCTGTGCCTTTGTGCCGCTATGCAATGCTAGTATGGCTACAGTGAGGCTTATGGATAGGAATCTGTTCATAGATTGCGACTGCTTAATGACAAAGATTTCTGTTTCTTTCTTAATGAAAAGCGAAAAACCTTATTTAAAGGTAGTATTAGCGTTTTGTAAGGAAAGGCTTAACAGGTATTTGTGGAAAAACAGATCAAGAGCGTAAGTTTGTCAACAAATCAGGATAACTATGTACACGCACAGCACTACGGTAAGGATAAGGTATGCAGAAACCGACCAGATGGATATCGTGTATTACGGCAACTATGCACAGTACTTTGAAGTAGGCAGGGCCGAGTCGATAAGGGAACTGGGATTTACCTATAAAAAAATGGAAGAGATGGGTATTCATATGCCCGTGGTGGCGATGGAAGCACGTTTTTTAAGGCCTGCGCATTACGACGACCTTATAACCATTAAAACAATCCTAAAGGAATTACCCACCGATCACAGCATCAGTTTTTACAATGAAGTATACAATGAGCAAAATAAATTGCTCACCACGGGAAAAGTAACCTTGTACTTTATTGACAGCAATACCGGCAAAAAAACACAAATGCCCGTTGCCTTATATGAAAAACTAAGCCCCTATTTTGCGGATCAAAGTCTGTTATAATCAGGGCGCCAGTGCTGAATGGCAGCTTTAATATCTTTACTGCCCAGCATTTCTTTTGAGGCCCTTTCAGCCAATGCAGGCAATTCCTCATCGGAAGCAAAACGCAGCGCAATAATTTGTCTTAATCGCAAATTACCGGGCAGTGGCTTTCCTGTTAGTATAAAATGACGGAATTGTTCTTCTGCCCTAATGGCCCTGTCTTGCGCTTTTAATGCAAATGCCCGCACATACCAGTAGATAAACCCAAGCACAACACTGATCAAACAGATGAGTGATGCCGAATACAGGTTATCATCAGAAGCATCTGCCAGATTGATAAAAGCACCTATCAACAAACAAAGAAGGGCTGGCGCCACAAAAAAATGCCATACAGGTACATAGCGTGTATGGTTACTAAAGTTTTGTTCTTTCATAATGTGTCAATTTAAATTTCCCTGCGTAAACCCAGTGCGCTCTCGTTCTCTGCGGTGAACATTCGCTCCATTCACCGCAGAGAACGAGAGAGCGAGGAGGTTACGCGGAGGTTATTTTAGTTCATCGAGTACAAGAAACATTTTCTTTACGATTTCACTGGCAGATCCGTCATAGTTATTTACAAGCATGGCAATGGTATAATTAATACCTTCCTTTGAAGTATGATAACCTGCAAAACCCTTTGATCCTCCGATTGTTCCACTCTTTAATTTCATTTTATTATATTCAGGGAAAGCATCCTGATAATATTTGAACCAGTCTTTTGTTCGTGCATATTGCAATACTTTAACCAATGCACTGGTAGTTACCCGGTTTTGTGGCGATAATCCACTTCCATCAATCATTCTAAGTGACGCAGGATCAATGCCTTTCTCCTTCCAGAAATCTTTCATAATGGTAAGACCTTCATCAGTAGAACCGAAGCCTTTTTGCTGCCAGGCGATTGTTTTTACCAGACTTTCTCCATAAAGGTTTATGCTTTTTTTCATGAACCAATAAATCACACTATCTAAAGTTGGTGATTCCTGTGTGTGCAGGGCCGTCATCTTTGCGGTGCCCGATTTAACCCTAACGCCAGGCGTTTTACCTGCAGAAACAAGCTGGGCCGCCAAACTGTAAGCGAGTTGTTGTTGAGGATCGGTCATGGATCCTGAAATAGTAAACCTTTGCTGAGCCGGAGGAATTGTTCCCCTGATAAAAACCCTTTCATTGTAAGGCGCGGAAAATATATAGGCATTATCTCCACTCCCCTTTTTCCCTGCTTTCAATTCATTCGTAAAAAGCAGGTTGTATAATTTAGGAACGGTCTTAACAATATGAACAGCATCTCCCGTATTCAAACCTGATTTCAGTACTACATCATACTGGTTCTCCCTCCAATTGAGGCCATAAGCACCCGCCCCATAATAGTTCCCCATATCATCCCATGGCCATCCTCCCGGCACGGATGATGTCTCCCACTGATCGCTATGGGTGATAATATTTCCGGAAATTGATTTGATGCCTGCTTTTCCCAACAATACTTTCCACTCACGCAAAAGCAGGGTATCGCTGGTCTTACTGTATCGCCAGCTACCAAGAGTAGGATCCCCTGAACCTATGATATGCAGGTTTCCATTGAGTTTGCCATTGGTAATTGTTCCATCATAAGCCAACTGGGTTTTATAGGTAAACGCTTGTCCCAGTAAATCAAAAGAAGCCGCACTGGTGACTATTTTCTGGCAACTGGCTGGGGCCAGACCAGTATTTGCATTGTATTCATACACAACTGCTCCGGTCTCGCTGTTTATAACGGAAAAGCCAAGGGTTCCATAGCGCATCTGCGAATCGGCAAGCAACTGCTGAACCGCTTTTTCCAGCTTATCCTTAACAGATTGTCCATATAAACCGGACATAAAAAATATCAAACTAACACAACTGTAAACAAGTCTTCTCATAAATGCGTTTTACCTTGCATTAAAATTAAGCGCCTGTAAAGTATGGAAAAAGTTTTTGCCTCAATTATAACAATCGGCGACGAATTACTGATTGGTCAGGTTATTGATACCAACAGTGCCTGGATAGCACAGGCATTAAACAAGATTGGCGTCACCGTAAAACAGAGGGTTGCAGTTGGCGATGTTTGGGAAGATATATGGAATGCCCTGGACGAAGAAAGCAAAAAATCGAAGATCGTGTTGATTACCGGTGGCTTAGGTCCTACAGCAGACGATATCACCAAACCATTGCTTTGCGAATACTTTGGTGGGAAGATGGTAATAGATGAAGTTACCCTTGCGCATGTTACCTATCTTTTCGAAACTGTATTCAAAAGGCCGATGATTGAAAGAAACAGAAAGCAGGCCGAAGTACCCGATGTATGTACCGTATTGAAAAATGTTCGGGGAACTGCGCCGGGTATGTTGTTTGAGAAAGATGGTGTATTATTTTTTTCAATGCCGGGTGTCCCACACGAAATGAAATGGCTGATGGAAAATCAGGTGATCCCCGTCATTGAGAAAAAATTTACCAGAGGTGTTGTACAACACAAAACATTGCTAACTGCAGGAATTGGCGAATCATTTCTGGCAGAATTGATACAGGATATTGAGCATACATTACCTGCACATATTAAATTAGCTTACCTGCCTAATTACGGCATGGTAAGACTACGTTTAACTGGTTCTGGAACATCGGCCGAGGTATTAGAAAAGGAACTTGCATTTTACTTTAATCAACTCACCGAAAGAACCAAAGAATTCCTGGTTATTGATGAAGATCTTCCAATGGAACTGGTAGTAGGTAAATTATTAAAGGAGAGAAAACAAACCCTTGCTACTGCTGAAAGTTGTACCGGTGGTTATATTGCACACCAAATCACCAAACACAGTGGTGCTTCTGCCTATTATATTGGATCGGTAGTGAGTTACGACAACCGTATAAAAGAAAACCTGCTGAAAGTACCCACAGAAATATTGAATACCGTAGGGGCCGTTAGTGAAGAAACGGTACGGCAGATGGCTGAAAAAGTAAGGGAGATTATGCAAACAGATTATGCCATCGCAGTAAGTGGTATTATGGGACCAGATGGTGGGAGTCCAACTAAACCTGTAGGAACTGTTTGGATCGCCATAAGTTCTGCTGAAAAAACCATTGCCCAGTTGTTTCAATTTCGCTTCGACAGGGAAAGAAATATTGCACTTACAGCTACTAATGCCCTAAACCTGTTAAGACAATTGATAATTGAAAAGTCATAATTTCTTTCAAATAGCTTATATATTTGAATAAATTAATACATTAAATACATAAATCACTGGTAATTAAGTAGGTTGTGCATAAACACAGGCTAGTTTTTTCGGTTTTCGGCCCTGAATTGTTTATTTTCTCATTAATATTGCCCCCGAAAACAAACGGGTGTAAGTTTTAGATAGGATAAATTGTAAAAGAACCGGTTTTTTGATCATTTATATTAAACACTACGAATTGTATGGCTATTGCTGAACTGGTGATGCCCAAATTGGGCGAAAGTATTATGGAAGCGACCATCCTGAAATGGAATAAAAAAGTGGGCGACCATGTGAAGCAGGATGAGACTGTGTTGGATATTGCAACAGATAAGGTTGATAGTGAAGTACCTTCTACTGCAGAAGGCGTTATTACAGAAATATTATTCAATGTAAATGATGTAGTACCTATCGGTACGGTTATCGCCAGAATTAATACTGCTGGAGACAACGTTGCTGTTGTGGAAGAGCCAGCCCCTGTTGAAACGCCTAAACCTATTGAAGTACCAACACAGGTAGTAACCACTGCTCCCATTGCAGAACCAGTTGCAGAGCCTCCTGTTGCTGAAATACCTTATGTACCAGCTGAAGCGCCTGTACTGCTCGAAAAAGCAGCAACCAATCGTTTCTATTCCCCACTTGTACTGAATATAGCCAATAGCGAAGGCGTTAGCTTGAGCGAATTGGAAAGAATACCAGGTACTGGTACCGACGGAAGAGTAAGCAAAAAAGACATACTGGCTTATGTTGCGGATAAAAAATCAGGCAAAGTAGCGCCTGCTCCAACAACTGCCGCTCCGGTTCAGGCTGCACCAAGATTTGAATCTGCTGCTATAAAAGTAACTGAATCAAGTTCTGCTCCTATTGCCATTCAATCCGGCTCTGGCAAACTTAGTGACCCATCGGCTGTAGTTGTGAGTGGAAATACAGAAATTGTAGAGATGGATCGTATGCGTAAGCTGATTGCCAAGCACATGGTAGACAGCAAACATACCAGTCCGCATGTCACCAGTTTTGCAGAAGCAGATGTTACGAATATGGTTCAGTGGCGCGAGAAGGTAAAAGTAGAATTTGAGAAAAGAGAAGGCACCAAACTCACTTTCACACCGATGTTTGTGGAGTGCATTGCAAAAGTAATTGAGCGTTATCCCCTGATCAACTGTTCACTGGATGGTGATAAAATAATCATCAAGAAAGATATCAATATTGGTATGGCTACGGCCCTGCCATCCGGCAACCTTATTGTTCCTGTTATCAAAGGAGCCAATCAATTGAATATTGTTGGACTAAGCAAAGCGGTAAACGGACTTGCAGATGCGGCCCGTAATAACCGTCTCAAACCTGATGATACCAATGGGGGCACTTTTACGCTTACCAATGTTGGTACTTTTGGAAGCCTGATGGGAACCCCGATTATTTCTCAACCACAGGTAGCCATTTTAGCAGTAGGTGCTATTAAGAAGCGTCCAATGGTTATTGAAACAAAAGAAGGCGATACCATTGGCATCAGGCATATGATGTATCTCTCCTTAAGTTACGACCATCGTATTGTAGATGGAAGTATCGGAGCCAGTTTCCTTACAGATGTAGCAAAAGAATTTGAGAAATGGGATGCTGAAAGACAATGGTTTCAATATCTCTAACCAATTGTTGTTTTTGATGAACGGTTTTGCGGATACAGGCGGGTAATTAACTTGCATGCAATGAAAGTAGTAGCCAGCATATTACTCATGCTAACCGGCTTCTTTACAATAAGGCTATTGGTAATGATGTATCCTCAGACAACAGATTCCTGCGAATCTGTTAATGCCTGCAGGAAAGTGTGCGGTGAAAATAAATCCAACCAAAAAAACACTCCTGATAAGAACTGCGATACTACTACCAGATGTAATACCAGTTCCTGTTGTTTCGTTTATCAATATTTACCTGCAGAAGAAACCAACTGTAAAAATGGTTGGTCTGAATCACTCAAACAAATACCCCCTCACTATACTGAAAGGCCTGTTTCGGGCTATTTATCAGACTGCTGGCAGCCTCCCGAAGTTCTTTTTATTTGATATAAGCCAATCCATTTTATTAAACACATTAATTACCATCAAATGAAAAAAACAATGATGGCCCTGATCGCTTTTACCCTGATCAGCGGCATAACTATAGCTTCAGGCAACAACAACAATAAAAAAGAAACCAGCAAAGCATCTAAAGAAGTATGCGACAAAAAGGTTTGTAAGGATAAAAAAGATTGTAAAAAATCCTGCACACCTCCTGGTTGTACAAAAAAATGCTAATCATTTAGCATGATATAGGTGGCCCGCCAAAATTGGCGGGCCTTTTTTATTGGAAGACCGAAGGTCCGGAAGTCCGATAGACCGACGAGGCATAACTCCAATAAAACTTCTCTCGGTCTTCCGGACTTTCGGACTTTCGGACTTCTCCCTGATTTTCACATCCTGTTAATAAACAAATGCTGTTTTTGTTTTCAACTCTTTGTAAATTATGGAAACAAAACGGATCAGTATGAAGACCTTATCACAAACTTGGTTTGCAGATGGTTATATTGATTTTGAATTGAAGAAGTATACCCTTCTCGCCTATCTTCAGGAAATCAACCATCACTTTTGCCAGAACAAATTATACCCACAACTGGCAGACCTCATTTTCCATTACAATAACCTGGTTGCTTTTAAAGAAAATAAACAATACCTGCAGGAGCAATTCCCCAAACGTTTAACCGGCATACAAATTGAAAAGTTGCAACTCCTTTATGAATCAATGGTGGAAGATGACGAGTTGATGCAGGAACTGGAGGAAATAATTCAGTATGCTTCCCTTAACATGAAACAAGCCATCAGTAGTGGTACAGAAATTTATGAGTTTGTAGAAAACAAATTAACCATAGAACCCATCGGTCTGGTACCACTGGACCATAATGAAGGCTATTTCCTGCTGTGCGAGGGCACCTGCAAAAACACCTGGGTTTATCAGTACCGTTTAAGCATATTTGAAAAACACGACGAGAAATACCGGAGCATAAAAACCGAATTCGTAGATGTATGGCAAAGGAACATCGTAAACTCCTACCAAAACATCAAAGCCGAATTAATACGCAATCGCTCCGACCTACCCAACCCAGCAGTATACGCAGTTGAAACACCATTAAGTATACCACTCGAAGAAACATTGCTGCCCATTGCAAAGAGAAGCCTCGTCCGGTACATAAGCACGATTTCTGATGTCTGATGTCTGATGGCGGATCGCTGATGTCGGATGTCAGATGTCAGATGTCGGATTTGATTTAATAAGAAAGCTGAACCCAATTAAGTTGTTCAGCTTTTCTTATTGAATATATAAAATCTTAAATCCGACATCCGACATCAGACATCAGCCATAAATCTGACATCTGCCATCAGACATCAGCCATAAATCTGCCATCTGACATCTGACATATAATTAGTATCCGAGCCCCATGTCTTTCCCTTTCATAGTTGCAGGTACTCCTTCTGTGATCCATTTAGCGGGTTTGTCGCCTTTCAGGAGGTAGTCGAAGAACTGTTGTTCACGGATTTGTATGTCTTTTCTGTTTTTGCGTTCTACCAGGTTATGCGCCTCATTGTTGTAGTTCAACATCCATACTTTTTTGCCTAGTCTGCGCATAGCAGTATAATATTCTATGCCCTGATACCAGGGTACAGCATCATCTGCATCATTAGCCATAATAACCAGTGGTGTTTTTACTTTAGGTAACTGGAATAAAGCAGAATTCTCTATATACAAATTCGGCTTCTCCCATAAAGTTGCTCCGATACGGCTCTGTGTTTTTTCATACTGGAACTGTCTATTCATTCCCGAACCCCAACGAATACCGCCATAAGCGCTTGTCATGTTAACCACAGGAGCACCGGCCCATGCAGCAGCGTATAAATTGGTTCTTGTTATCAGATAAGCTATCTGATACCCTCCCCAGCTTTGTCCCTGCAAACCTAATTTAGTACTATCAACATATCCCTGTTTTACGACAGCTCTTGTTCCGCTTAAGATATAGTCATAAGCACCCTGGCCCGGATAACCTTTCTTATACCAGATATCCGGAACGAATACGACATATCCCCTGCTTACAAAAAAGGAGATATTCAATCTGGAAGGCGTTGGAGACGGAGCATTATATCCATATAAACCCTGACTGCTTCTCTCGTAGAAATATACAATCATGGGATATTTTTTCTTTGGATCAAAGTCTTCCGGTTTATACACGATACCTTCTGCTTCCTTACCAGTGTATGCTTTCCATTTAAACAACTCTGCAGTTCCCCAATTATAATTTGCCTGTTGAGGATTGGTATTTGATAATTGTTTTGCAGGTCCTTCGAATGACTGTACAAAAAGATTCGGCGACTGCTGGTAAGTTTCTTTTGTGTAGGCAACTACATTGGCATCTTTTGCTTTTTGCACTGCCGGGCTCACACTAACTTTTTCTTTAAATACCAGGCTAACTGTTTTATTGAAAAGATTAAGTGTTGCAAGTCCTGCGCTTTTATCGCGTTCGTCGAACATGCGTAACAGCAGGGTTTGTCCGTGTTTAATAAAACGTTCTTCGCGATCGGTATTAATATAACGGAAGCTTACTTTATCCTTGCGACCTGTTGTTAAACAAACTGATGCAACTTTTCCTTCAGGATCTACCTGCCAGATATCATAACGGTCGTAGATATAAACATATTGATCATCTGCATGCCATTTTACAATACCGTAAGGATTAGGATCATCCGGCACATCATTCTCTTCGTCAACTAAAGATGTTTTAATATCTTTTGCCACCTGATATAACTGTTGTGTTACATTGTTATAGACAAAATACTGTTGCTTCATTTCATCAAAGAACATCAGGTATTTACCAGTATAAGATGGTTGAAGATTGCCACCTTTTAAATCTTTCCTGATTATACTTGCCTCGCCTGTAAGCGGGTTTACTTTAAACACATCATTTAAAGTAAATCCTTGCCATTGGGTAGCAACGCGTTTACCAAAATCAGATACAGCATAAAAAACAGACCCATCACCTTCTTCGGTAGGAACAATGGTTCTAAGTTTTTCATTTCCTAATTGTACCACTTCATTTTTCGACATATCAAAAAAGGCCGTATAACTTCTACGCAGTTCATTATTCAGATTACGCAACTGCATAGGTTGTAAATAATCATCGTTATAATGCCATATATCTACATTTACCCTGTCGATTTCAGGCACGGTAGTATCTTTCACTGGCCATATCGGTAAAGTACCCAGGAATAATCTGTTGCCCGATTTACTGAAAGTAATACTACCAGGGTTGTCGCTTATAGTCCAATCAGCAGGTACACCCTTGGTTGTTTTATCGGCCAATAAACGGGCACTATCCATCCCGTCTTTATAGTAATATAATTTAAAGAATTTCTGTAAAGCTTTACTGCTACTGTCTCTTTCTGCTACAAATGCAACCTGTGTTCCTGCTTCATCCATACGATAGCTCTTTGCTTCGTTGAATTTTTTGAAGATAGTCGTTGTTGTATTGCTTTTAAGGTTCAGCTTAACAACACTTGCTGCTACTGATTCATCATTATTTTTCCTGGTTGTTTCAATTAATAAAACATCGCCTGTTTTATTAAAGAAATAATCTTTCACCAATGTAAACCTGCGTTCTTCCCCTGTAGATAAATTTCGAAGTACCAGTTCTGTGCCTTCTTCTACCGGCTCTGCGGGTGGGCGCACTGCTGGCCTTGTTCCTCTTGCCGGCTGTAGCACTGCCAATCCGTTTGTTTTAGCCAGATTGGCCTTATTACGAATACTATCAGCCACACGCATAAGGCTATCAGCCATTGTAAGAAGATTATTGATTCTGGTAAGTGAATCTGGGGTTCGTGGACGATTGGTTTCTGGCAAGGCTTTATCTAATAGGTAGGCTAGCCAGGTGCCAGACTCATCGGGCACTTTGTAGCTTTTAATTCTGGGGATTTTCTGCACATTAGTTTTACCAAGCTCCACTATAGCCAAACTATCTTTTGGCATATCATCCGGACGCCTTCTTTTTATTCTGGCATCTCTGGTATCCTTGTAAAAGGGTTTAATGCGACATATTGCATAGCGATTATCTTCAGTGATACTTACACTATAGCCCCGGGGTATCACAACTTTATAATCGCCGGCAACGGACTGAATATAAAGTACACCATCCCCTTCCTGGGGGTTTACAGCATAAGCGAGGTATTTTCCATCATTACTGATGGCTCTTTCGCCCAAAGCCTCCCATCCGTCATAAACAGTATGATCCAATGGCTTTTTCTGAGCAAGTACTTGTAAAGCCGGCAATAAAAGCATAGCCAGCAGTAGTTTTTTCATAGCAGTAGTTTTTATATCTTCCGAAGATAACTAAACCATTGATTACCAGATTAGGCATTCCCAGGAAAATGACCAGTGGGTGAATAACACAGATAACCCATTGTATGGCTATTTTTGTATAAATTATCTAATATGAAAAAACAGGCATTTACTGTACTGGCAACCCTTTTTACCAGCTTATTGCTGGCCCAGGGACCAAAACTTGAGCTCATCTGGACCACCGATACTACCCTAAAAGTGCCTGAATCGGTTTTATTAGATGAGGGTAATAAGCTACTATATGTATCATGCATAGATGGGCAGTCGGGAGATAAAGATGGCAAAGGTTCTATAGCCAAAGTTGCATTAGATGGTAAAATCATTAATCCCAATTGGGTTGATGGATTGAACGCTCCAAAGGGAATGGGGATATACAAAGGCAAGCTTTATGTAGCTGATTTAACGGAAGTAGTGGTAATTGATATCAAAAAAGGAACAATAATTGAAAAAATCCCTGTTCCGGAATCCGTATTCCTCAATGATATAAGTATTGATGCAAAAGGAACCGTTTATGTAACTGATTCCAGAACATTCAAACTGCATAAAATCGAAAAGGGCACCGTATTCCTGCTAATCGACAAATTGCAGGGACCTAACGGTTTGTTGGCCGTAAAAGATGGGTTATTTATTTTGGATAAAGGAAGTTTATTGAAGTTAAGTGCCAGTGGACAACTATCAAAAATAGCAGATGGTATGGATCCTAGTACAGATGGTATTGAAATGGTAAAACCCAGGGAATTTATCGTAAGCTGCTGGAGTGGGGTCATATATTATGTACACGACAATGGTCAGAAAACGATATTGCTCGATAGCAGAAATGAAAAAATAAATACGGCTGATATCGGTTATGATGTAAAAAAGAAAATTGTTTATGTGCCAACATTTTTTAAAAATTCGGTCATGGCGTACCAGATAAATAATAATTAAGGCCATTTTAATCTTTTATGCGATATTGTTATCCCTAAAAGACTGAAATTTCAATTTGGTGAACACTCCCCGCTTGTCACCAATTTAGCAGACAATTGCATTTATTGTAAATGAATAATAGCGTCCATAATATTCAGGAACTTATTGGAATAATGCAACATTCCGGTTTATTTCCCTTCATGGTTGTAAATGAAGCTGGCTATTATATTTATATCAATGAAAAATTTGCAGCATTAGCAGGATGGGAACTAAATAACCTACCAAACTCAAAAGCCGATGAACATATCCATTATGCAGACAAAGAACTGTTTAGGCAAGCATGTGCAGACAGTCTGAATCATCCGGGACAAAAATCTACCGTATCGGTTCGGTATATTTTTGATGATAAAACCTATACCATACAATGGGAACTATCCGGATCTTTCGTGGGTCATGAAAAGTCAATAGTTGGTTTTGGTCTTTTGTTATCAGGAGAACCGCTCGAAGAATTTGCTGCCACCCGATATGCAGAGCAATTTAATGAGTACCTGGATGGTGTACAAGATGGTTTTTTCGCCCTTAACCGCAATTGGGTTTTCACCAGAATAAACCGATTTTTTGAGAAGGTTACCGGTATGAAAAGAGAAGAAATGATCGGTAAAAATTTCTGGGATATTTTTCCTGATTCTCCTGATCAACCTTATGCCAATGCAATGCGTAAGGCTTTCGATGAAAACCAAACCATCACTTTTGAACAACCCTGGCCGCCAGCCTATCATTTCGCGGTTTCTGCAAGTCCATCTAAGGAAGGTATCATTTGCTACTTCATTGATATTTCACTTCAGAAAAAACAACAACTAGAACTATTGGCCAACGAAATAAAACTCAAAGCCATACTGGATAGTACCACAGATATTAATATCATGATCAGTCCGGATATGCGCATCATGAATTTTAACCGAACGGCTGATCAACTTGCTGAAACCTACTTTAATACCAATCTTAAGTTCGATGCCGATTTTATGGATTATGTGATGCCTGAACTCAGGGATTCATTTAAAGAGCATTTTAGAGCCGCATTATCAGGTGAACAACTCACCTCAGAGCGACCTGTAGTAATACCAAATGGTGACGCGATTTGGTTTAAGTTTTTATATTATCCGGTTTACAATGATACCGGCGATATGATGGGCGTAGCCATGAATATTACCAATATTGATGCGAAGAAAAAGGCTGAAATGAAACTACTGCAGCAATACGATAAAATGCGCGAAATAGCCTACCTCCAATCGCATGAAGCCAGGGCGCCACTTAGTAATATTCTCGGACTGATTAACGTATTGATGTTGTATACAGACAAAACCAATGATCCCGAAATTTTACTTGTTCTTGATCATCTGAATGAAAGTGCAGAAAGGTTGGATAAAGTGATCCAGCAAATTGTTTACAACACCAGACATGAATAACTCGTTAGGTTTTTTGTTGTTTATGCTTTCTGATTACCCTGATCATTTGTAATACAACCGAAAGAATAATCAGGGATACCCCAATGTAAAAGCTATCGCCCAGATACTTTTGTTCTCCAAATAAAACGAATGCCAGTATTACACCATAAACTGGTTCCAAATTCAGGCTTAGATTCTGTGTAAACGCAGACACTTTTTTCAATGCCTGAAGCATCAAATCCATGGCCAGCACAGTACAAAGCCAGCCTAACATCAGTAACCAGAGCCAGTCTGTTAATGTAGGCAGTATAGATGCTACCGGAAAATAATGCAGGTACAAAGGCATCAGTAAGGTTAACAGCAATAAGCCGCCACTTAGTTCATATACCATCATAACCCTTGGCTCAACTTTATTTATCTGTCTCTTATTGAGTACGGTAAATAAAGCTGCAAGTATGGCCGAAATAATGCCAGCGATAATACCTTCCCGATAATGCTGATGAAATTGAAAAATCAATAGAATTCCCAATAAGCTTAATAATCCCAAACCAATATCCCAAAAATTGATTTTTTTATGGTTGAATACAGGTTCCAATAGAGCAGTGAATAAACCCGTTGAAGCGAAACATACCAAACCGATAGAAACATTAGCCATTTTTATGCTGCCATAAAAAAACACCCAATGCAAGGCAATTAGTGTGCCGATGCCGAGCAATTTCCAAACCATTGAGGCTGGAATACGCTGAAACTGTTTTTTAACCTGTAGTAAAAAAAGCAGGCTAACAACCGTAATCATGATTCTGTACCAAACCAGTAATCCTTCATTGAGTTGAATAAGTTCCCCAAGCACTCCTGTAAAACCGGCTAAAAAAACGGAAATATGTAGTTTAATCAGGGCGTCTCTCATGCAGTACTGGTGGGATTATATGCTGAAAGTAGGAAAAAGGTATGGCTGTAAAAAACTTATTCTGCGCTATTGGCCACTCGCTTACGGTAGTTCCTGAATAAGCTATGCCATTGAATTTTCAATACCCCGAGAACTCCTTCTTTAATGATCCCCTTGCTCATTTTGCTGACACCAATTTTCCGGTCAACAAAAGTGATGGGCACTTCCTTAATACGGAAACCAAGTTTCCATGCTACAAATTTCATTTCAATCTGGAATGCATAACCGACAAATTCAATTTCATCAAGATTAATTGCTTCCAGTACCTGTCTTTTATAACAAACAAAGCCTGCCGTTGGGTCATTTACCGGCATCCAGGTGAGTAAGCGTGTATATAAAGCACCTCCCCGAGAATAAAGTTGACGATCCCAAGGCCAGTTTTCTGTCTTACCACCGGGAACATAACGGCTACCAACTGCAATATCAGCGCCACCATTTTTACAGGCATCGTATAAACGCTCCAGGTCTTTGGGATTATGGGAGAAATCGGCATCCATTTCAAAAATGAAATGATACCCTTTTTGAATACCCCATTTAAAGCCATGAATATATGCGGTGCCTAAACCAAGTTTACCTTTTCTTTCTTCGAGAAATAATTGATGCTGGTTTTGTACCATCAACGACTTCACAATATCCGCCGTACCATCTGGTGAGCCATCATCTATTACAAGCACATGATACCCTGCCTGCAAATCAAATACAGCCGCAATAATAGCAGCGATATTGTCTTTTTCATTATAGGTTGGTATGATAACTAACTTTTCCAAGGCAGTACAGGTTGCTACGCTAAAATACAACACAGAATGATTGTACGCATTATCATCAGCAGAAATGCGGTAAATACTTTGTAAATACTACAGACTTATCCTTTTTTTAACAAGGTTCTGTTCAGTATCTCAGTGAGTTTTTGTTTGGTATTCATGGGAAAATCACCTTTCATCATCCAATCGTAGTATTGAGGTTCTTCTTTTAAAACCTGTACCACTGGCTTTCCCTTGTGTTTTCCAAAATTGAATACTTCTACTCCTTTCTCTTTTACAAAGCGGCGGGCAAAGTCAACAATATCATCTTCACCGGTAAATTTCACAATACTTTCAACCGTATTTCCAATTTGAGGGTATTTCTCTACCTGTGCTTCCAGCACTTCCCAGGTTGCAGTTGCATCGGCTTCTGCACTATGTGCTCCTTCGAGGGTTTTCTGGCAATAAAATTTATAGGCAGCACTCAGGGTGCGTTGTTCCATCATATGAAATACTTTCTGCACATCCACCAATTTTCTTCCATCTACAGAAAAATCGATTCCAACCCTTAAAAACTCTTCAATAAGCATAGGTATATCAAAGCGATTACTATTATAGCCTCCTATATCGCACAATTCAATAAACTGTTTAATTTCATTTGCCACCTGTTTAAAACTGGGAGCATCTTTAACCATTTCATCCGTAATGCCATGCACATCACTCGAGGATTGAGGAATGGGCATGAGTGGATTAATCAACTTTCTTTTTACCTGCCTGCTTCCATCAGGATTGATTTTTACAATAGCTATCTCAACAATACGATCGATACTGATATTAACCCCTGTTGTCTCGAGATCAATAAATGCGATTGGGCGGGTAAGTTGCAATTTCATCTTGCGAAGTAAATACTTTAATTGTTAATTCCTGAGATTTTGGTGATGTTCCATCAGTTCTTTTGTTAAAGCAGGAATATCTAATCCGTCGTAGTTACCACTGCTCATTAATAAAAGATTCGAATGGCGATAATTTCTTGTATGTAACCATTCTTCCAAAGCCTTGCTATCTGTAAGTACAATCAGTTCTTTTTTATTAAACCCATTCTTTACTGCGTCGGCAGATAAATCCGGAAGTTTCTTCAATTCAAGGGCATGCTTCGAATAAAAAACCACCGCTTCATCGGCCTGTTCCAGTGCCCCATTATATTCCTTCATAAAAGCTTCGTTTAAACTACTATAGGTATGCAGTTCAAGCACACCAATTAGTTTTCTTTCCGGGAACTGATGCTTAACTGCATCTATCGTTGCTTTTACTTTACTGGGAGCATGTGCAAAATCGCGATACATAGCACAATCACTTGCATTTGCCAGTAATTCCAACCTTTTGGCCGCACCAGTAAAACTGCCGATTGCAGGAACGAATGCTTCAGCCGATATACCCAATGCTTTACAGGCATAATAGGCTGCATAAAGATTCATCAGATTATGATTGCCAAATACTTTTAATGATCCGCTTACCCCTTCAATAGAAACTATTGTATTACCGTTGATGATTTCATGCGCAGGAATCTGATAAGGTTGGTAGCTTATATCCGTTCTCGGATTGGCCGTTACCAACTCTTTTAATACAGCATCAGATTCATTATAGATGAGCAAACCTCCTTTTTCAATTTTATTAATAAAAATGGTGAATTGCTCCAGGTAGAAATCGAATGTTGGAAACACATTGATATGATCCCAGGCAATGCCAGTTAATATCGCAATATGTGGATATAAGAAATGAAATTTGGGTTTTCTTTCAATGGCACTTGCTGGGTATTCGTCGCCCTCACAAACAATGACAGGGGCATCAGTAATATTTACGGATTGATCAAATCCTTCTACCCTGGCACCAACCAGGTAATCAAATGATTGATGCAATGATTTAAGCACATGCATGATCATACTGGTAGTGGTGGTCTTACCATGACTACCTCCTACCACCACCCGCTTTTTATCCCTGCTCTCATGAAAGATATACTCTGGGAAAGAATATATTTTGAGTCCAAGTGCAATGGCTTTTTGCAATTCTGGATTATCCTGTTTAGCATGCATACCCAGGATTACAGCATCCAATTCAGGAACAATCAAAGAAGGCTGCCAGCCTATTTCAGCAGGCAATAAACCCTCCTTTTGGAGATTGGTTCTGGCTGGTTCAAATATTTCATCGTCTGTACCAGTAACCCGATATCCTTTTTTGTGCAATGCAATGGCTAATTGGTGCATTACGCTTCCGCCAATAGAAATAAAGTGAACCCTCATAATAATTAATTGATTACAATCGTTTTATGCATATTAACTTATCGAAAACGGGGCCTTAGGCAACATTCTGATATAATTCGTATCTTTATATAGCGAAAATACTGTCAAAACGCCCATTTAAACAATTCACATGAAAAAGATAACCGTTTTATTGTTACTGGTTTTATTCAGTTCCGCATTGGTTAGCTCTTGTACTTCTTCTAAAAGCAGAGGTTGCCCAACTACCAACCCACGTTATTTTAAGCCCTGATAACTAAACAGGAATGAATGATGATTTGTTTAATGAAGGATCGTTTCGCAAAAGATGAATTGGATTACACTCAGCTCCCAAGAGCAAATAGCCGCAATTAAAGCCGCTTCTTACCAGCAACCCCAGGTTATATTCAAACACAGTACCCGCTGCAGCATCAGTTCAATGGTGTTAAACAGATTGGGAAGAAGTGATACACCCGAAAAAATTGATTTCTACCTACTCGATTTGCTTTCGCACCGTGACATTTCCAACCAAATTGCCAGCACATTCGATGTATACCACGAATCACCACAGGTATTACTCATCAAAAATGGAGAATGCATCTACGACGAAAGCCACCAGGGGATTCAAATGGATGAAATAATAGCCCAGTCCGCAACATAGTCTTCCCATGGACTATGGACCATGGGAAAGCCAAATCCCTACTTTCAGTATATTGCTTCAAATTGAGCTTATGACCATCACTGTATTTGGTGCAACCGGACAGGTAGGCAAATATGTTGTAGCGCAGTCCCTCGCAATGGGGTATTCGGTTCGGGCTTTTGGCCGTTCAATTGAGTCTTTGATAGACAAAGACAATAACAATGAAAAGCTAACCGCCATTAAGGGATATATTTTTGACGAGTCGGATGTTTTTGGCGCTATCGAAGGCAGTGATGCCGTAATTTCTGTACTTGGTGGAGCATTCGACGGGAAAGATCATACCAGGAGCCTGGGAATGAAAAATATCGTCGCCCAAATGGAAAAAGCGGGACTGTCAAGAATCGTTGCATTGGGTGGAATGGGCATTTTAAATGCAGCTGAATCAGAAGATGGTTTATTGATTGATCAACCCGATTATCCGGAGCAATATAAACCTGTTGGCTTAGAACACCTGGCTGCTTTTCGCAGTCTTGAAGCAAGTAAACTTCAATGGACATTCATTTGTTCTCCGGACATATTAAATGTACCTGGTAACAAACAATATATTACTTCAGCAAATTTCGCCCCCCAACCCAATCATTATCAAATCGCCGCCGGAGACCTTGCAGATTGTATGCTACAATGCATTCAACAAAACCAGTATATAGGGCAAAGAGTGGGGATAAGCAGACTATAGCAGAAAGCAGAAAGCAGATTTCTGATCGCTGATCGCTGATTTATGAATTTTGAATTTTGACTTTTGAATTTTGAATTTGAAAACCTACTCACTATTCACCACTCACCTCTCTTTTCATCACCCAGTCATTCTGGATATCATTGCCGAGGATGAATTTTTGGGTTGAGAATTTTCGAAAGCCAAATGACTCATAGAATTTAATGGCTCTTGTATTTTTTTCAAATACGCCAAGCCAAACTATTTTTCCATTCATAGCTGCGGCCATTTTCAGGGCAAACTGCATCATGGCTTTTCCGACGCCTTTTCCAATGCTGTTTTTACGTGCATAGAAGCGACTCAATTCAATGGCAGGAAGCGATGGTGGTAAATCTGCGTGTGAGTCGTGCTTTAATTTAAAATACCCTACAGGTAAATCACCATCATAAGCAAGGAAGAACTTATTTTCTTCATCATACACTTCTGCTTCCAGCTTTGAAATGGAAAACTGTTCTTCCATAAACATTTCCATATCTGCCGCACTATTATCTGCTGCAAATGTGTCGAAGAAAGTCTCACGACTTATAGCGGCTATAAGTCCGGCATCCTTTTCGTCTGCTTTGCGTATGGTAATATTCATAATGGTTTATGCACAATTTTCTATAACCATTGCGCTGGCTCCACCACCTCCGTTACAAATACCGGCTGCTCCGATTTTGCCTCCTTTCTGCTTCAGTATATGAACAAGTGTAACAATGATTCTTGCTCCACTGCAACCAAGTGGATGTCCTAAAGACACCGCACCGCCATGTACATTTACTTTGGCGGCATCCAGGTTCATTTTTTGGATATTGGCTATCCCCACAACAGAGAAGGCTTCATTCAATTCAACAAAATCAATATCGTTCATGGTAAGTCCAGCCTTGTCCACCGCTTTTGGCAAAGCGAGCGAAGGAGTTGTAGTAAACCATTCCGGTGCCTGCTCTGCATCCGCATAACTGCGAATAATAGCAAGAGGTTTAATACCCAAGGCTTCGGCCTTTTCCTTACTCATTAACACCACTGCCGCTGCACCATCATTCATCGTTGAGGCATTAGCCGCCGTAACCGTACCATCTTTTGTAAAAGCAGGTTTTAATTCAGGTATCTTATCGAATTTTACATTAAAAGCGTCTTCATCTTTATTAAACAATATCGGATCACCTTTTCTCTGGGGAATAGATACCGGCACTACTTCTGCTTCAAAAGAACCATTGTTCCAGGCTGCCTGACTTCTGGTATAACTTTCAATAGCAAATGCATCTTGTGCTTCACGAGAAATATTACATTCCTTGGCACATAATTCAGCAGCATTACCCATGGCATAGTTATGGTACACATCGGTAAGTCCGTCTTTTGCCAAACCATCTATCATTTGAACATTACCATATTTATTTCCCCAACGAAGGTTGCCAGAGTAAAATGGCACATTACTCATACTCTCCATTCCTCCAGCCACTACAATATCGGCATCCCCTAATATAATAGCCTGCGCACCCTGAGAAATGGCTTTCATTCCACTTGCACAAACCTTATTCACCGTAGTACATATCACCGAATCAGGCAAGCCAGCAAACTTAGCGGCTTGTCTGGCGGGCGCCTGACCTGTATTGGCCTGTATTACGCAACCCATTAAAACTTCCTGTACATCGGCAGACTGAATACCCGCTCTCTCCACAGCGGCCTTTATAGCGATAGCACCAAGTTGAGGGGCTGTAAAATCTTTTAAACTACCACCAAATGAACCGATAGGCGTACGAACAGCGGAAACGATGTAGACAGTTTTTGTTGCCATTTTATAATTTTGAAATGCAAAGATAAAGCAATCATACTAACAATCGTTAGCATCGTTAAGATTTCATTCCTTCCTTTACCAACTATTCAATACAACTTATCTTAGCCAAAATATCATGGTATGTATAAGGGCCTGTTTAACAGTTTATTGGTTCTATCTACTGGCATACTCCTTGCCAGTTTCATGATTCCTACCATTGATTGTGCCCAACTGAAAAAAGGAATATTTCATAGTTATAGTAAGCGAACTGGTGCACACATTATTATTACCAGAATGAATGGGGTGCAGCAAGACATTAACACAAGCACCCATGATACTACCTATTGGAAATTAGACTGGCTCAGTGATTGTCGCTTTGTAGCTACCTACCTCACAGGATCAGGGCCAAAAACCGCAGAAGAGAAAACTTTTTACCAAAGCAGTTTCCTTTATTTTGAAGTGAAGGAAATTGCCGACAACTATTATGTAGGTACTACTACTGTTAAAGCACCCAATGGCAATAGCTCCTCCACAGATACCACCTGGTTTACCGAAAGGCTTAAATATTAGTTTATTTCTAATATTTTGGCATAAAATTTGAAGCTTTACCAGAAACCCGGATTATGCCCTTGCGAAGAAAAGTATTACCACTGGCATTTTTTCTATTCTCCTTTACCCAAACTATTTCAGCACAGTCTGGCGATAATACATTTGTAGATAATTATAAAACTTTCAGAGATATCACCGATTCATTAAAGAGCTATGCTTTATACCTGGTTCCTTATGGATCATCAAAAAAAATAAGGCTTACTGGTACCTACCAAAATAGATTGTCAAAAGTGTATCACTTTTTAAAACGCAATAAAGAGATAGACTTCAAAAACCCCGACTTTATCATCGGCATACTTATTGACGAACAGAAAATAGATGAACCTGAAATATTACCAGATGGCAAGTTTGGGAATTACGATAAGTACATTATAAAAGTCACCTACCACTATAAGGTCAACTTTCTGATTCATACCAAAGAAAGAAAAGAATTGCGCTTTAATCTTGGCGGCGATATTGTGCATGAAAAAACAATGGTGGCCAATACGCCCTTTAACGAAATAAGGGATTCAATAAGTAGAAATGGTTATTCACTAAGACCGCAACCTCAACCCATAACTGTTGCACAATCACAAACGCCTATGTATGCCCATCTGCATATGCAGGAAGAAGACTATAAAACCTTATTATCTAAACTACTTGATAAGTTTATCAATTATTATGTTGATAGAGTAGACAACTAATAAAAATGTCTGTATGAAAAACAAATACCTGATACTTCTTTCTTTCATTTGTTTGTTTAATCTGCAAACAAATGCCCAGGATGATTCAAGCTTTGCACAGATTTACCGGACTTTAAGGGAAATAACTGACCCACTAAAGACTTATAGTCTTTATATTGTTCCATTCGAGTCAACAGATAAGCTCAAATTAGGCCCGCTTCATCAGAGAAAACTTTTTGAAGTATTTCATTTCCTGAAAAAAGGTAAAACCTTAAGTTTTGAAGACCCTGATTTTATTATTGGCTTTCTGGTCGACAGCCAGCGTTTACATACACCGAATGGAGGCGTTGCTTCAACAAGTAGTTCCGGTGGCTCTTTGGGCAGACTCAAGTTTTCCCAGGCCACACATGAGTTTCATTTTACTGTTTTAATTCATACCCGAAAAAATCAACAGCTTTCGTTTAAACTAGGAAGCACAGTTTATATAACGAAACGAAAAACAGATATGCCTTCTTATGGCTTCAACAATCGTGTAGTTGATTCAATTACAAAAAACAGGAGACCAGAAAACAGAGGATACTTATTATCGAGCGGAACAACATCACAATCAAATGCATTCCTTGACAGCGATTTACTGCCTAATGTAGATGATTATAAAACCCAACTCCTTAAAGTATTACAGCAGTATAAAAACAAATATATAGACAGGGTGTACAACTAATCAGTAGACATGTCTACCAATTTAATTCCTGTTTGGGTAAATTCTATCCTTTTTTGTTTATACAAATTGCCGGTTGTCATTTTGAAAGTCTTCTTACTCATACCGAAGAAGTCGTAGATTTCTTCCGGAGCAGATTTATCATGGTAAGGCAGGTATCCGTTGTTCTCCTCAAGTAACCGGATAATTTTTCCGGCCTCGTCTTCCACTTTCTGAAAGCCGGGCTTACCAAGTACCACATCTATTTTATTCCCGGGTAATATCTTTTTTACAAAACCTTTTAGTTTATCTCCAATTTGAACATCCCCGAATATTTCATTCTGGTGTATAATACCGGTATGCAGGTTATTGATGATTACAACAAAACCGAGTTCAGATTTTCTATAGACCAACAGATCCACCTGATCCATTTCTTTTACCGTTAGCTGGTCATTGCTCAACGACTGCTCCAACTTTTCAGTGGCTGCAACCCTTCCGGTCATTTCGTCTATATAGAGCTTCACCAGGTATTCCCCTCCCTCACGCATGCCCCCTAATTGTTTGGATGCGGGCACGAAAAGGTCTTTCATTAATCCCCAATCCAAAAAAGCCCCCTGCCTGGTTACCGCTACAGCTTTCATTTTCACCACTTCTCCCACGCAAGCTTTGGCTTTCTGGGTGGTGGCAATCAACCGATTGTCAGAATCGTGATACACGAATACAGTGATCTCATCTCCAGGTTTAAGTCCTTTAGGCGCAAAGCGGGTCGGCAATAAAATACCATCTCCCCCATCTTCAAGGTAAAATCCAAAATCAACTTTACGGGATACTTTTAACGTATTATAATTACCCACCTGAACCTGCTCCATAGTACAATTTATGCTGCAAAAATAGGTTAGTTTGTCTGATAAGGACAGATTTATACATATAGGCTATTATTTAGTGATGCAAGGGCATTTTGGCTGCAAGCCTCAAGCTGCAAGCCACAAGCGAAGGATAGGAACGCAGATTTTCATGATTTATCATAATAGATCTTGAAAATTCGTGTTCTAACATAGCAGAAATCCTAAATGAAGCACCAATCAAGGCTAACAGCTAATGGCCAAAAGCTAACTGCCAAATTTAACCTATCTGTACTGCTATTTAAAGTCTTTCCACTAGTGTTAGCAACTTTAAGGTTTTTGCTTCAGCAGCTTTGAATATTTTGCGGGTGATGAAGCGGATAAAACCATTAATTTATACACTGATTTTACTTTTTAGTTTACAAAAGTCCTCAAATGCACAACAGGTAAATGGACATTGGTATGGCGTAGGAAAAGTAATGGTTGCTGGGGAACATAGTGCCTATATGGCTGAGCTTATACTGAAGCAAAAGGGCAAGATAGTTTCCGGAGAATTACAATACTATTTCCGCGACAGCTTATTTAAAGTAAAGGTTAATGGTTTGTATAACAATAATAGCAGACTATTAACTTTAAAACCTATTCCCTTTATTTATTATCTCTCGAAAAGTACGAGTAATGGTATTGATTGCATTTTATCGGGCAATTTTACTTTAATAGTAAATCGTACAGAGTCCATTTTGAATGGCGCATTTGAATCCGATGCGGCACATAAATATACCAACCCTGCTATCCAGTTTCGTTTCCGCTTATCATCAGATACATTGCCAGGCAACATTAATCCAAAAGAGGAACCAGAAACAATACCAGCAGTAATAGATACCAGTATAACAACAGCAGATACAACACCCATTGTAATAACTGCAGACAGTATTAAAATAGACCCCATTTATAAAGCAAGAGAAAAACAGTTTGTTACAGAAATGGAAGTATCTGGCGGACCATTAAAACTTCAGTTATACGATAATGGAAGTATTGATTATGATTCAGTGTCAGTTTACCTGAACGATCAATTATTAATTCCGAAAGTAAAGCTGGACCATAAAGCCATTCGAAAAACCGTTCTGTTAGACAGCACTCGTGAATATAATGAGATCACCATGTTCGCTGAGAACCTGGGCACTATTCCTCCAAATACAGCCGCATTGATTATTTACGACGGTGAAAAAAGACATGAACTCATACTCACCAGCGACCTGAATAAATCAGCCACCATCAGGTTGAAGAAAAAAGCCAGGGTGAATGGTGAATAGTCAGATGTGAATTGTCAATTGTGAATGGTGAATGATAAACAAACTAACCATTGACAATTGACAATTCACTATTCAAACAGCTCCTGCTGCGGATTGTCTTCTTTGGGTTTTTGTTCCCATTCCATTTCGATGCTCTTATTGAAATCTGTAAGTTTGGCGCCAACGGCTTTCCAGCCCATTACTTCTACCATTTTGGCCACTTTAAATTTAGCCTTCCGAACCTGTGCACCTTTTCCGGTTTGAACAGATAATATTGGCTCGTCTTCTGTAGTAACAGCTTCCAGGCGGTTACCCTCTCCTTCTTTAATAAACAGGAACTGGGTTTTGAGCGTGCTGGTTTCTATTTTGAAACGCTTGATATTATATTGTTTCTTATCATTATCCAGATAAACTGCTGTGATAGTCTTATCCGGATCAAAACGTTCAATTAATGCGATTTTTTCCGGTTCGAATCGCTGGGTCATTTCTGTATCGGTTAATTCATAAGACCCATCATGGTATACAACCAATAACTTTTCATCTTCAAAACTTCCGAGGTATTGACCTTTTTCCTCTGTATTCAGTCGGCCGAATTTATCATCGAACCACAGTTTTCTTCCGGCCAGTGTACTTCTGCCTGCTTCTTTCAGTTTTACTGTTTTGATAGGATATTTGGTCACCTGGTTACCCATGCTTCCCCGGCCTTTGATTTCCAGTTCTTCAAAATAAAAATCAAACTCTTTATTTCTCGCCGTACAATTAGGACTCAATACAATTTTCACTACTTCCGCTTCTCCATTAAGGTTGGCGGTGAAATAATGTACTTTGCTTTTATCTGAGCCCTTGGTTAAATCATATTCCTTATCGCGGGTAATACCGGTTACATTAAAACGCTTGGCATAACTAGTTCCACTGGCACCATCAAGGTATATCATGTTGTAGGTGGTACGCTCATCATTTTTCTGAAAAACAGCGGCATGGAGAATATCTTTCCCGATAAATACCTTATCAGAAACTTTTACCACTTTCATAGTACCGGAACGTGTAAATGCGATGATATCATCATAATCGGAACAGTCGCACAGGAATTCATCTTTCTTTAAACCCGTACCAATAAAACCTTCTGAACGGTTGATGTATAATTTGGTATTGGCAATGGCTACCTGTTTTACCTGTATGGTATCAAATTCTTTGATCTCTGTTTTACGTTCCCTGCCCTTGCCATATTTTTTAAGTAGGTTTTCGAAATAAGCCACTGCAAAATCTGTAAGATGTTCCAGATCAAATTGAACCTGTTTTATATCTGCTTCAATAGATTTAATCTGCTCATTCAATTCATTGATATCGAGTCGGTAAATTCTTCTAACAGGTTTCTCCGTAAGCTTCAATATATCTTCTCTTTCAATTGGCCTTTTGAGTTTTTTCTTGAATGGCGTGAATGCTTTGTCGATCGCTTCAATTACAGCATCCCATGTTGCATGTTTTTGTTCCAGCTCTTTATATATCTTTTCTTCAAAGAATATTTTTTCGAGCGAAGTGTAGTGCCATTTATCTTCCAGTTCCGCAAGTCGGATCTCCAACTCTCTTTTGAGTAGTGCCTTTGTATTTTCAGCAGAAACTTTGAGCAATTCATGGACACCCAAAAATTGTGGTTTATGATCCACAATTACACAGGCATTGGGTGAAATACTTACTTCACAATCGGTGAAAGCATAAAGTGCATCAATGGTAATATCTGGTGAAATGCCCGTAGCGAGGTCAATATGTATTTCAACTTCTGCCGCAGTTACATCCGTAACTTTTTTGATTTTTATTTTACCTTGATCATTGGCTTTGGTAATACTCTCCATTAACTGAGTAGTAGTAACCCCATAAGGCACGTCTCTGATTACCAATGTTTTTTTATCGAGTTCTTCTATATGTGCACGAACCCTTACTTTGCCTCCACGTTTGCCTTCATTGTAATTGGCAACATCAATCATACCACCCGTCTGAAAATCGGGAAATATTTCAAACTTCTTACCCTTTAGGTATTTGATGGATGCATCTATGAGTTCACAGAAATTATGTGGCAATAGTTTTGTAGATAACCCTACAGCAATACCATCAGCTCCCTGGGCCAGCAATAACGGAAACTTCATGGGCAGGGTAACCGGCTCATTTTTCCGGCCATCATAACTCAGTTGCCAGGTGGTTGTTTTGGGGTTGAAAGCTACATCGAGGGCGAATTTTGATAAACGAGCTTCAATATACCTTGATGCGGCGGCCTCGTCACCAGTGCGCACATCGCCCCAGTTACCCTGGGTTTCAATCAATAAATCTTTTTGACCAAGGTTCACCAATGCATCCCCGATACTGGCATCTCCATGTGGATGGTATTGCATGCTCTGACCAATGATGTTTGCCACTTTGTTGAAGCGGCCATCATCCATTTCTTTCATGGCATGCAATATTCTGCGTTGAACGGGTTTTAAACCGTCTTCTATTGCCGGTATCGCACGTTCAAGTATAACGTATGATGCATAATCCAGAAACCAGGTGCGGTATTGGCCTTGCACACCAGTTTCATTTTCAAATACCCTGTTCGGTTGTTTTTCTTTCGCCATGTCTACTTCGTTTGTGATCTTCCTTACATCGCTAGCCTGAAAGTGTCGTCTTTGGCATCTTCCAGACCATTCAGTTCAAACACGATAATATCAGTATCTGCTATTACTTCATGCCATGCCCATGGTTTAATTTTTACCATGACAGGCGCTTTTACTTTAATACTACCCTTTTCATTTGTTCTTACATCCATCCAATTCACCGTTGCCTCTCCTTGCATAATAATGATCTGCTCAGGGTTTTTATGAATGGCTGTTCCTTTATGATAATGTCGTCCACTCGCACTTCCGGCTTTTCTGTAAGCAATGATAAACTGACCTGTTCTGTCGGTATCAAAAAAATGCGTTGCACCCCTTTCATCTTCGGCTACTTTATTTACCGGGATTACTTCTACCATCATATTATTCATTTTCAGGACTTGCTGCTTGTGATCCGCCCGCTGTTTTTACCGTAATCTCTTTCCATCCCTTGTTCCAGTCACCACTCGTTTCAAGTTTTCCGGCTTCAACCAATTCTCTTATTCGCCAGACAAGGAAAACATCGCCTGTTTTTACTTTCATTTTGGAAAGCGTGTTGGTAATCACTTTGTTCAATTTCTGTGCATCACCAGAAATATGTGCTAAAATATCTTTATCGAAAAAGTCCACTCCTTTCCCCATAATTTTCTTGCCACCTTCCAGAAAGCGAACCAATGATTCATCGAAACAAAGTTTTTTCCACTCATCCGGATCTACTTCAAATTCACTGAGGGTTATAGGGCGTGCAAGTTTTTTCGCCTTTAAAAACTCCTTCGGTTGTATTTCATGTAAATAAGAAGGATAAAATATCTGTCCTTTCTCATTAATAAAAGGAAGGTTGTTGAGATACAATACCTGTACACGCCCCTGGTAGTCTTTAAGCTGGCTCATTAACCAGTAATACCCGCAAACATCATGTGCATTCTGCGCCATCCAAATCCATACTTCTGTTTCGGGTTCTTCATCTAATTGTTTTAGCAATTGATGTACCGTTAATTTATCATCTACAATATTCAGTTGCTCGGTATAGGGAGAAAACTCCAAAAGATTTTTCCACCAATCACGTCTTGCCTGGTAGCCATCTGTTTCATAAATATTGCCCAGCGGGCCGACGGCGTAATCATCTTTGATCTCTACAATATTCCCCTGCAGGCTCTCATCCAATTCAATGGCCTGCTGAAGGGCACTAACATTAGCTGTATCAAATACAATATGAATCATCTTTTCTTTTTTCGTCAATCAAATAATTAGTCAACCAGGTCAAGTTCAACTTTCAGGTTATTGATAATAAATTCCTGTCTGTCCATGGTATTCTTGCCCATATAATATTCCAGTAACTGCTGAATATGATCGCCTTGTTCCAGAATAACAGGCTGTACGCGCATTTCAACACCGATAAACCTGCCAAATTCTTCCGGTGAAATTTCACCCAATCCTTTGAAACGGGTAATCTCAGGTTTACTGCCCAGCTTAGCTACAGCAGCCTGTTTCTCGGTTTCATCGTAGCAGTAAATTGTTTCCTGTTTGTTCCTAACCCTGAACAATGGTGTTTCAAGAATATACACATGACCTCTTTTCACCAGATCGGGAAAGAATTGCAGGAAGAAAGTCATCATCAGCAAGCGGATATGCATTCCATCCACATCGGCATCTGTGGCTATTACAATATTGTTATAGCGAAGTCCTTCCATACCTTCTTCAATATTCAGCGCATGTTGAAGCAGGTTAAATTCTTCATTTTCATACACAACTTTTTTCGTTAGTCCATATGCGTTAAGCGGTTTACCACGCAGACTGAATACAGCTTGTGTATCTACATTTCTTGATTTGGTAATACTTCCGCTTGCGCTATCACCCTCGGTGATGAAAATGGTACTGTTTTTTTGGAGTGCGATAAACTCTTCTTTGTTTTTTGCCGGCAGATCATCATTCAGGTGAACACGGCAATCGCGTAATTTTTTGTTATGAAGGTTGGCTTTTTTCGCCCTTTCATTGGCCAGTTTTTTGATACCTGCCAGTTCTTTTCTTTCTCGTTCACTTTGTTCAATTCTTTTGCGTAAAGCATCAGCAATGGTCGGATTTCTGTGCAGATAGTTATCCAGTTCTTTGGCCAGGAATTCTTCCACGAATTTTTTCATGGAAGGACCGCCTTCGTACACATTTTGAGAACCTAATTTGGTTTTTGTCTGGCTTTCAAATACGGGTTCCTGAACGCGAACGGAAATGGCTGCTACTATACTACCACGAATATCTGCAGCATCGTAATCTTTTTTATAAAAATCACGGATCACTTTGATATAGGCTTCTCTGAATGCCTGTTGATGGGTACCTCCCTGCGTGGTGTACTGACCATTTACAAAAGAGAAAATATCTTCTCCATAATCATTGTTATGCGAAATGGCCACTTCAATATCTTCCCCTTTAAGGTGGATGATAGGATACCGAAGTTCGTCGGCATTTGTTTTACGCTCCAGCAAATCGAGCAATCCATTTTTGCTGACATATTTTTTGCCATTAAAATGAATGGAAAGTCCTGCATTCAGGTAACAATAATTCCATAACTGGCTATCGAGGTATTCGTGTATGAAATGAAAATTGCGGAATACCGATTCATCCGGAATAAAAGTTACCAAAGTACCATTCGCTTCGGTGGTCTTTTGTTCTTTATGGTCTTTAACCAAAACTCCCCGTTCAAACTCTGCTGTTTTTTCTTTTCCGTCGCGGTGAGAGGTAACTTTAAAATACTGGCTCAATGCATTTACGGCTTTTGTACCAACACCATTTAGTCCCACACTTTTCTGGAATGCTTTACTATCGTATTTGGCGCCCGTATTTATTTTGCTGACCACATCAACCACTTTACCCAGGGGAATGCCACGGCCATAATCGCGGATGGTTACCTGTTTACCATCGATGGATATTTCAACCTGTTTACCATAGCCCATGGTATGTTCATCGATACAGTTATCGATCACTTCTTTAATCAATACATAAATACCATCGTCTGTGGCAGATCCATCACCTAGTTTACCTATATACATCCCCGGCCTGAGGCGAATATGCTCGCGCCAGTCGAGCGACCGTATGGAATCTTCATTATACTCGTTCAATTGCTTCTGTTCAGCCATGTTCTTCAATTTTATCAAACCAGTCTTTCCAAAAGAAAGCCTGTTTCCCAACCCGCAAATCTAACCACCTCAACTCCCGGTACAATTTTACTTTTCTACAATAACCCTTTTGATGTGGATAAATGATTAAAAAATGTTGATTTATCGTGTTTTCTGTCCCGGAAACCTACCTTTACCACCTTAAGATGCCAGAAAAACAACTTTTAACCGATCTCGAACAAATTGCCGCATTAAGCATTGAACGGGGTGCGGAAAACGACCTTTTTATGGAAAAGGTAAGGCAACTAGACCCTGCTATGGTAGATAGTTGGGTTAACCAGCTCAATGAAAAAATTGCTCCAGCGATTGATTGTACCAGTTGTGGAAATTGCTGTAAAACGCTGATGATAAATGTAACCGATAAGGAAGCGGATCGATTATCTATCCACCTCAACATTAACAGAAGCAATTTCGATGAACAATACATGGAAAAAGGAAGTAATGGAATGATGTTGATGAATGCCATCCCCTGCTCCTTCCTTCAGGATAACAAATGCACGGTTTATGAATCTCGCTTCGAAGGGTGCCGCGAATTTCCTGCCATGCATATACCCGGCTTCAGCAAAAGAATATTCACCACCCTCATGCACTACGGCCGCTGCCCGATAATTTTTAATGTGATAGAAGAGATGAAGGGGATGGCGGATGTCTGATGGCTGATGTCGGATTTATAGAATGGGATTTTAATCCTTTTTTTTAGAGGCATGTAGTTAAGTTAAAGATTATGACATTTAATGCACCTTTGGAAAAAATAGGAAATAAGAAATAAGAAATAAAGCTTGCCCTGAGCTTGTCGAAGGGGAATAAGAAATATAAAATAACAAATCAGACATCAGACATCAGACATCCGCCATCAAAAATCAGACATCAGCCATCAGACATCAGCCATCTTCACTATGTTTTTATTCGGAATTGATACACTACTAACAGCAAGCCCTTCCTGGAAGAACCAGCGTATTGGTATGGTTACCAATGAAGCGGCTACTACCAGATTACTGGAGCCTTCCAGACAGGCATTGATTAATGCTGGTTTTAATATAAAAGTTTTATTTGCGCCTGAACATGGGCTTGATGTGCGGGGAGCAGATGGGCATCCGGTTAAAGACGGAAATGATGCTTTAACAGGACTACCGGTGATCAGTTTATATGGAGAACGACTTGCACCTGAATCATCTCATCTTGCAGAAATAGATATTTTATTATTTGATGTTCCTGATATCGGAAGCCGGTTTTATACTTACCTGTGGACCCTTTCTCATATTATTGAGACCTGTGCAACTGCTCATAAAAAATTAGTTATACTCGATCGACCCAATCCGGTATCAGGTATTATGCAGCTTTGTGAAGGACCAATGCTTACGGAAGACAACAGCTCCTTTATCGGAAGATGGCCAATGCCTGTAAGACATAGCTGTACAATGGGTGAACTGGCGCTGTATTTTAATACAAGCAGAAACATTCATGCTGATATTGAAGTGATCGGTTGTAAAGGATGGCAAAGAGAAATGTTTCAACCAGCATGGGGCATTTCTTTTGTACCTACTTCTCCTGCCATTCAAAGTTTTCAGTCGATGCTTTTATATCCGGGACTTTGTCTGTTGGAAGCCACCAATATCAGTGAAGGTCGGGGAACTCCTTTTAGTTTTGAAGCAGCAGGCACTCCATGGTTACAGGCAGATGTACTGGCAGATATGCTCAATAATATGTCTGGGGGTGAAATGAATGCTACCCCTATTCAATTCACACCCGAACACAGCAAGTTTAAGGATCAGTTGTGTAAGGGGGTTCATTTAGAAGTAGATGACCAATCTTGCTTTAATGCTGTAATGACAGGAATGATTTTGATTAAGCTCATCAAAAGTTTACACCCTTCTCAGTTTCAATGGGCCACTTATCCAACAAGCGTAAACCCAACCGGGAAAGAACATCTCGATAAATTACTCGGCATTTCAAACAGCGAAGCCATATTCGACCTACCCATCCCAGCATTCATTGCAGCCATCACTAAATACTGTCGTTGCAAAGAATGGGAAGATGAGGTTAGGGAGTATTTATTGTACTAGCGATGAGGGGTTAGGTGTTAGGGATTAGGGATTAGGAGAAAGAAATATTAATTTTAAAACTAGTTATTAATTAATACCTAGCACCTAATACCTAACACCTCACACCTCACACCTCACACAAATCCCTCACCACCACACTTGCTGCTACACAGCCGAAAATTGCGGGCATATAGCTGATGGTTCCGATGATAGATTTTTTGGGATAGGCTTTTTCTGTTTCAATGATTCTGGACTGGTCTACTTTTTCCGCGCTGAAAACCACTTTAAGTCCTTTATAAATACCCAGTTCGTGTAAACGTTTACGTACATACCTGGCTAGATTACATTGGTGGGTTTTGGATATATCTGTAACTACTACCTGAGAGGGATCTACTTTACCTCCAGCACCCAAGGAAGAAACGATGGGGATATTCCTGTCTTTGCAAGCTTTGATAAAATATACTTTGGGTGAAAGTGTATCAATACAATCTACTGCATAATCAAAATTTCCCTGATCTAGAATTTCATTGGTACGTTCATCACGAATAAATTCTGTGAGTACCGTTAGATCCAGATCTGGGTTAATATCTTTTAGTCTTGCTGCCATCACTTCAGCTTTCAGTTTACCGGCCACGGAATGAAGTGCGGGTATTTGTCTGTTACAGTTACTCAGGTCAACGGTATCGGCATCCACGATGGTCATTTTACCCACCCCTGCGCGGGCTATCATTTCTGCACAAATGCCTCCCACACCACCCAATCCCACTACCAACACATTTTTGGTTCGTAGTTTTTCGATTGGTTCATCACCCAATAAGAGTTGGGTACGGCTCATCCAATATGGAATCATGTTTGATTATTTGATTTGGTGATCTTTGATTTCGATTTGCTTATCTTACTGTCTGAATACAAAAATGTAGTTCCTATGCGGTTAAATAAAATATTTGTGCTTGTTTTCTTGCTCTTATCGTTTTTTGAGGCATCTACCCAAACACCACAGGTAAATATATTAGCCTCAGGCAAAAGGGTTAGTTTCCGGGGCTTAAGCGTGGTGAATGACCAGGTATTTTGGGCCAGTGGAAGCAACGGTACGGTTGTAAGATCATTAGACGGAGGTAAAACACTGGAATGGATCACTGTTCCGGGTTATGAGAAAAGGGATTTCAGGGATATAGAAGCCATTGACGCAGAAACCGCTGTTATAATTGGTATCGCAGAGCCTGCAGTTATACTTAAAACAAAAGATGGGGGAAAAAGCTGGAACAAAGTTTTTGAGGACACAACAAAAGGTATGTTTCTCGATGCGATGGATATGCATATAGATTCTGCTCAACTAAAATTAAATGAGCAGGCCAAAAAAAATAATAAAGCGCCTGTCGATGAACTTAATACAACGGCCTCTCCTACCCGATTCCCCAATACAACGCATACGCTGATTGTAGTAGGTGATCCAATACAGGGAAAATTATTTGTGGCTCTTTCATTTGATGCAGGTGATAGCTGGAATGTAATGCCTCAACCAAGTGGCAATGATGATGTGCGCTATGTAACGGATACAGAAGCCATGTTTGCATCCAGTGGCACCAATGTAAAACTGGCAGACTGGGGCGATTATGCTCCGATATTATTGGTTACCGGTGGATCAAAAGCAAGGTTAAAAGATCTTTTGACAAATAATTTCAACGATTCATTACCCATGATGCAAGGTGGTACATCAACCGGCGCAAACTCAATTGCAACGTATGATGCAGAAAAAACTGCGGTTATTGTTGGAGGAGATTTTGCAAAAGATAGTATTGGCAGAGAAAATTGCGTGCTTGTTTCATTCAAATCAGGACGCCCTGTTTATTCATTACCAACTACTATGCCTCATGGATACAGGTCTTGCGTTGTATACCTGAATGCTAATAAACTTGTAGCATGTGGCACTTCCGGCATTGATATATCTAATGATGGCGGCAATAACTGGAAATTGATTTCGAAGGAGAGTTTTCATGTGGTACAGAAAGCAAGAAATGGCAATGCCATTTTTATGGCCGGCGGTGGTGGACGAATAGCCAGACTTATACTTCCTTAAAAGTTAAAAAAACAATAATGCGCAAAAACTTTTAAACCCGTTTAAAAGATGGAGGTCTTATGTTTAATTAAACCACTTAAACATGAAAAAAGCCATCCTCATTTGCACTAGCGCATTATTTAGCATAGCAGTGTTTCAACAGGAATCAATTGCACAAGACGTACCCAGCGCAAAACAAAAACTCAATCATCGCGGTGATAGTTTAAGTCCGGAACAAAAAGCAAAACTTGCTGAATTCAGGAAAGAACGTGGTCAGCGTATGTCGCCCGAAAAAAGAAAAGAATTAAAAGCCCGTTACGACAGTCTTTCCCCAGAACAAAAAAAGCAACAGCGTGAGCAATTACGCAAGCGAATGGATAATATGACGCCAGAGCAAAAAGCACTGGTAAAGGAAAAGATGAAGCAGCGCGCCGACAGTTTATCACCTCAACAGAAAAAGGCATTCAGACACCGGATCAGAGAAGTGAAAAAAGATACGGAATAAGGTATGGATAGATGGAAGGGGTGCTATAATGGCACCCCTTATTTTTTAAACGCAAAATAAACAGCGCCAAGAATACAAATAAAGCTTAACAGGTATTTTGTTTGAAACGGTTCTTTAAGATAAAAAACAGCAAAAACCGTAAATACAAGCAGCGTTATAATTTCCTGGGTAATCTTTAATTGAAAGCCACTAAAGCCATTGGCATATCCTGCCCTGTTGGCCGGCACCATTAAACAATATTCAAAAAAAGCGATGCCCCAGCTAATGGCAATGGCTTTCCATAATGGTACACCCTGGTGTTTGAGATGTCCGTACCAGGCAAAAGTCATAAAGACATTAGATGCCAGCAATAATAAAATGGTTCTTAACATATAAGTTTCAATTGTAGTTTGACAGTCATACCTGCAATATCAGCAGGAAAAATTAAGGTTTGATTGCCAGAATGCCACACAAAATTAAAGCAGCACGGATATTGTACTCATTAACCCAGTAAATAGTGTGTATGAAAAAGTATCAGGCAATAATAAAATTTCAGTTGGATGATGAATTTATGACACTGCTGCCACCGCACCGGACTTACGTGAATTACCTGTTTAATAAGGGCATTATCGATAGTTATGCGGTGAGTATGGAAAGTCAGACCTGCTGGATCACGTTAAATACTGATTCAAAAGAGGAAGCAGATAAAATATTGGCAAAATCGCCGATATATCGGTATTGGACATACCATATCGAAGAATTATATGTTTATGATAGCCAGCATTATCGTTTACCCGCCCTTCAACTGAATTAATTTATAAAAAAATAGAAACTTTTTTTGGCAGTAATGTTTCAGACCCTATTTTTGCACTCCCAACAAAACGGGAGCATAGCTCAGTTGGTTTAGAGCATCTGCCTTACAAGCAGAGGGTCCGCGGTTCGAACCCGTGTGCTCCCACAGAGAAAAAAGACTTACAACCATGTTGTAGGTCTTTTTTAGTTAACTGGTATACCACCTTTATCAAGTAAAAATTATCTTTATCCCATGAGTTTTTTTGAAAACAATGAGGCCTCACGACCCTGGGAATCGCAGGAAGAAGATATTGCGGTGGATCAGACCACTCCTTTCAACCTTATTGTTTGGAACGATGAAGTGAACACTTTTGAATGGGTTATTGAAACACTGATGGAAGTTTGTGGACACTCACACGAACAGGCCGAACAATCGGCTATCATCATACATTTCAAAGGAAAATCTACTGTTAAAACCGGCGACTACGATACCCTAAAACCCATGTGCGATGCGATTACCGATCGTGGCATCGGAGCGACGATTGAAACAGAAAAATAAGGAATAAGAAACAGAGGAATGTGAAAGTATTTTCCACTCCCCTTTCTGATTCCATATTTCTTATTCCTTATTTCTTATTTCTTCCCTTATGTCTTTACACGCCCTCGACTCCCGCATCTGGTTTCCTCCTGTTACTGAAGCAATGGAAGATGGCTTACTGGCGATAGGCGGAGATGTTTCTGTTGAGCGGTTATTGCTGGCTTATCGCAAAGGCATTTTTCCCTGGTATGATGACAGCAGTATTCCGTTGTGGTGGAGTCCTGATCCGAGATTTGTTCTTGAGCCAGAAGAATTGAAAGTCAGCAAAAGCATGATGCAGGTAATACGGAAAGGACATTTTAATTTTCGCACCAACAGTAATTTTGCAGCAGTTATCCGTTCCTGCAAGTCATTACAACGCAAAGGACAGGAAGGCACATGGATCACCGACGAACTGGAATCTTCTTTTATTCAACTGCATAAAATGGGGATTGCTCATTCCGCTGAAACCTGGATGAACAATGAATTAGTAGGCGGCCTCTACGGCATCAGAATGGGACCTTTCTTCTTTGGCGAGAGCATGTTCAGCAAAGAAAGCAATGCCAGCAAATTTGCGTTTATCCAGTATGTCCAACAATTAAAAAGAGAAGGCGTAATACTCATCGATTGCCAGGTACACACAACGCACCTCGAAAGCCTCGGCGCAAAAATGATCCCGAGAAAGCAGTTCACGAAAATGCTTGAAGAAAATCTTTGATCTTTGATTTTATGATCATTGATTTTTTGAATTTTGAATTTTGAATTTTGAATTTTGAATTTTGAATTTTGAATTTTGAATCAAAAATCTAACTCCTATACCCATACATCAACTGCACATCACGTACAATTCTTTCCATGTCGAAATCTTTGCCGGAGGGGTCATAGTTTTGTTTGAGGTTGCTGCCGAAAATTACGGCAATGGTTTGCCAGAAAGCCGCATTAAAACCACCTTTATATTCCTGTATTATTTCGTAACAGTTATTACCGGTTTGACGGTAGATCAATTTCATCAATACTTTGCCCTGGTAAACAGATAATTTGGTAAGCTTATCGGCAAACTCTTTTTTCAGGTCTTTTTCCCTCGACTTGATAATTGCCCTTCTCGCTTTTTTATCAGTTACATTTTCCAGTTTTACATTTATTTCATTCATCACGCGACTGGCAGCAATGGCGTAAGGATATGTAACATAAACAGCATTCCGCAGTCTTGTCCACTCTTCCCAGTGGCGCTTCCATTTACCGGTTAATTTGCCGATTACTTCTACAGGAGGAAGAATGCTCTCAGGAATCGTGTCTCCCTCAGGCGTAATAAATGCATATACTTTTACGGTATCATAAGGCCCGCGGGTTTGGGCATTTACGGCTTTAGTGAAACATAAAGCACAGGCTAATACCAGGAAGATGATGATATGTTTGCCAGGGAATTGCACTACTTAAATATAGAACTAGTTCTGCTAATTAATGCTGCCTTGGTGAAAAAGTAACCCGGTGGCTTGTTCGCTTTTAACAATTCATTGGAAGGATAGTCATCAGACCATAGACCATAGTCCATGGTCTATGGTCTGATGCCGCAATCAGGAGACTGGCTTCAATTTATTCTTTGCTTGTCTGTTTCGCTGAACAATCGACATAACGAGGCCGGTTGTCATAATTAATATACCTAACCACAAAATATTAATCATCGGAAACTCATACACTTTCAGGGTAATAAGGTCGGTTATTGCACCGCTTTCTTTGATACCGATTTCAAGCAATCCCTTTTTATCGTCTTTTACTTTATTGAATTGAAGTATAAGACTTTGAGATGTAACTGTATCTGGAATAGGTTTAAAATCTGTACCGCTAATCACTATACCTGGGTTGGCTGCATACCTGCGTCCGTCTTTCGACAATACACTTATATCAAGGAATAATCCGGTTTCATCCTTTCCATATTTTCCAGCCTGTTCCGGCGGATTTACATTTGCCTTATTCAGTACAATCAAACCATTACTATAAAACAGGGTATCCCCTACTTTAATATCACGGTTTACAAATTGGGTAGTATCACTACCATTATTTTCCTGGAAAGAAGTGATGTAGGCAAAGATGTCTTTATGCCAGTAATGCTTGGCAGCCGGGTTGGCAGCAAAGCCTTCCATGCCCTTATTATTCTTAATTACATCCGGGTAAAGACTAAATGTTTCTGATCCGTTTTTCGCTTTGAAGGTGATTTCAAAATAACGTTTCCGGTCACGCTCATTGATGGTATCTTTTGTATAAGTTACCATATACCTCCCCATATCGGTTGCCACCCCCTTGAAGAGGGTAATATTTTCAGCCGGGTTACCGGCAGGATTACCCCTATCCTTTGCATCTTCCTGGCGCAAAGGGGTAACACCTGTAGTATTCCAACTCAACACCGTTTTCTTGGCAGATGAAATCAAAATACCAACCAGCACCATACCAAAACCAATATGCGCAACAGAGGCACCTGCTGCTTTAAGTTTGCCTTTTAAACCCAGCCAGATATAGGCTGCATTTGCAACAACAGCATAAACCGCACTGAAAATGGCGAGGTGAATGGCAAACAGAAATCCGGGTCCTTTTTTGTCATATCCCACTTCTCCGAACGCACTGATACTCAGACTTATCAATACGGCGATAATAGTAGGTATCCATATTTTCTTTCCAAAAAATGCTTTCGGCGTATCTTTGTATTTTAGATACTGGGTAATTGCCGTGAGGAACCCAATAATCACAGCAACAAAAACCTGAATCTGGTTATGTGCATATTCCGGGTCCTCCGGAGGCGCAATATTTGTTCCGAATAATTTATTGAAAACAGGCGTAGATGTTTTGGCAATGATGACCATTCCTGCCAGAAAGAATACCAGAGAACCGATAAACATCCAGAATTCACGGCTATAAGTATTCTCTTCTTTCTGTATGCTTGGGATAGCTTTGTATTGTCTGAAATACAACACCAAAGCCGGCACAAAAAACACCAACACAAACAACAATAATTGTGTGTTCATACCGAGGTCGGTGAATGCATGAACCGATGTATCGCCCAATATGCCACTTCTAGTTAAGAAGGTAGAATAAAGAATAAGCGAAAATGTGATGATATAAAAGAAATAAGTAGGTCTTAAAGAGTATCCACTGTTTCTATAAATCAGGTTGGTATGCAACCCTGCAATAAGTGTTAACCATGGCACCAAGGATGCATTCTCCACAGGATCCCAGGCCCAGTATCCACCAAATGAGAGGCTTTCATAGGCCCATGCAGCTCCCATCATAATTCCTACACCTAAAACTGCGGCTGAAAAGGAAGCCCATGGCAAGGATGGTTTAACCCACTCATGCTTCTTACTCATCAATCCAGCAATGGCATAAGCAAAAGGCACAATAGTAGACGCAAAACCGAGGAACAATACAGGAGGGTGTATCACCATCCAGTAGTTCTGTAAAAGGGTGTTGAGTCCTGTACCATCTTTAAGCAGATTCAAGTAATCAGGTCTTGAGAATATAGGTCCTTCAACTTCATTGCGTAATAATACAAATGGACTGCTGCCAATCTTTACTCCGAATACATACACTCCAAGCAACATAGTTGCCAGTGCAAACTGGGCGAAGCTGATGACTGTCATAACCCCAGCTTCCCAGGTTTTGGCACGCCATATTAATACCCAACCCAGCACACAATGCCAGAAACTCCAGAGCATAAAACTACCTTCTTGTCCTTCCCAGAAACAACTCAACAGGTATTCAACCTGCAGACTTCTATCGCTATGGTTATAGGCATATCTGTATTCAAAGTAGTGGTTGGAAATAATGTAGTAGAGAATGCCAAACATTGCCAGCACACTGATGGTTTCTACGAAGAAAGCCACCCTTGCCATACGGATCCAGCTTGCCTTTGATGAATCAAGCGATGTTTTACTGGCTTTGAAATAAGCTACAGTGGCTATTAGAGATGCTACAAGTGATAAAACGGCAAAAAAATGCCCTGCCTGACCTGGGAATAGATGTTCTCCTAAATATTGCATGAGTAGTTGGTTCTAAAGGAAATAAGGTTATGCTGCACTTAACGGGCAGGTTCTGTTGCTACAACAGGTATATTTTGCTGCGCCTTCGGATCATCTTTATATTTAGAGGGGCATTTCAACAGAATATCTTTGCATTCAAAATGATCTCCCTGCATTTTGCCTTTTAGTACAAGTCGCTCACTTTTCTCCATATCAGTGGGTTTATTATTATGGTACACCACTTTCACTCTATTGCCTAATGTATCTACAGCAGTAAAACTGAGGTAGTTAGGGTTTTTTACCGCATCGTATTCCAATGGTTGAGAAGTATCCAGTTTTGCGATCAGGTTTACAAACTTTCCTTCTTTCTGACGGGCCGAAGCAATGGTTTCATAAGTAGTAAGATCACCAGTATAACTAATAAGCACTACTATAGCAGCAGCAATCAGTACAAGGAGTATAATATGCGTTTTTTTCATCTCTTCTCTTTTACGCTGCAAAAGTAGCCCAAAATGAACAAGCAAATGCTGATGTTTGTCAGGCATAGTTGTTAAAACCAGAATCTTTCCACAATTTTAAGCATGAACCCCATCCGCCAGTCAGTTTCCTACAATGAACAAGGTTTTATAACCTTTATGAGCAGGACTATCGGATTATGGCTGATATTGATGTTTATAGCCCTTTGGATCATGGGGCAATTACCCCATCAACTACATGCAGGGAGCAATGCCTTTATTACAGGCCAGCTAATGAGCCAGTCTGCAAGCCTTGTTCCGTCTACATTGGCCATCTTATTTATGATCGTTCCATCCCGAAAACTGGGATTTTTATGCCTTCTTTCAATGGTATTTCTATTATTGAGTTATCATGATCGTAATCAGGCACTTAAATTGACTCTTTTCCCATTGATTTACCTCCCTTTTCTGTTTAATCCAGCCGAATTCAGGAATGCCTGGAAATGGACCAGCAGGTTTATGATTCTCTCCTTTTTGTTTACTGCTCCATCGATTGGCTTGTCAATCACGTCCCTTCCGGTTTATACGCTTTTGATCACTGCTTTTATCCCCTGGGAACGAGTGTTTGTAAGTTTCGAAGAAAGGTTTGAGCCCAAATAAGGGTTTTAGGGTGATTTAATCCCATAATTCAGAAAATTGGTGCAATTTGCGCCCTGTTTGCAATCTAAGAAAGATCATGGCCGATTTATCGCAGTTTAACCCCAATGCCGTTGGCAACCCCAACAATAATATTTTCGGATTACCTTTTACAGAAGATGATGCCCGCGTGGTATTACTTCCTGTTCCATGGGAAGTTACGGTAAGTTATGGTGCAGGAACCGCCCGCGCCGCCGAGCATATTTTAAAAGCAAGTATTCAGGTAGATTTATTTGATATAGATGTACCCAATGGCTGGAGAGAGGGATTTTATATGCGTGAGACCAATAAAAAGATCTTACTTAAAAGCGACTACTTACGCAAAGAAGCGGAGCTATACATAGACTATATTTCCAAGGGTGATGAAGTAGAGAAGAACAAGTTCATGTGTAAAAGTCTTAAGGAGATTAATGAAGGTGGACTATTCCTGAACCAGTGGGTTTATGATGAAACAAAAGCATTACTCGATAAAGGAAAAATTGTTGGTTTGTTAGGCGGCGATCATAGCACCCCGCTTGGTTTTATGAAAGCCCTCGCGGAAAAGCATGGATCATTCGGTGTTTTACAAATTGATGCACATTGCGACCTAAGAAAAGGATATGAAAACTTTTTGTATTCACATGCATCCATCATGTACAATGCGCTGAGTGAAATACCACAAATTCAGAAACTTGTTCAGGCCGGCATACGTGACCTTTGTGAAGAAGAATGGGATTATATCTGCAACAGTCAGTTCAGGGTAATTACGTATTTCGATAAAAATATCAAAGAACGCCAGTTCGAAGGAGAAAGCTGGAAACATATCGCAGAGGAAATCATTAACCACCTTCCGGAAAAAGTTTATATCAGTTTTGACATTGATGGACTTGACCGGAAATATTGCCCGAATACAGGCACACCGGTTCAGGGTGGATTTGAAACAGAGGAAGTATTGTATCTTTTCAAAAAAATAAAAGAAAGCGGCAGAGAAATCATCGGATTCGATCTTGTTGAAATTGGCGTTGGACAAACAGATTGGGACAGCAACGTGGGAGCCCGCCTTTTGTGGAGACTTTGCAACCTGATGGTTAAAAACTAAAGATTTATGGCAGCAAGGACCTATGATTATGTAGTTGTATTAAAACAGCGTGATTTCAAGCTGGTGGATAATATCACGTTGATGATGTTATTCCTGGCCATAGTGGTATTGCTTGAATCTGCCCTCACACCCTTTTCAGAAGCATCGGTATTCCCTATTTCAGTAGTGGCATTAATTATTGGCTGGATCGCATTTACATTCGTTAAAAAAAGAAATGGCAAAACAGCTTATTTCAGAATCGGAATGTTGTTTGCTGCATGGGGATTAATGATGACATTACCCATGCCTTATACATGGCTTACTGCCGTTTATGTTATTGCAGCAGTGATTGAAAAACAGGTAAAGTTTCCGCGCGAAATTGCTTTCGATGAGGAAGAAGTAGTATTCAATACTTTCCCCAGAAGCCATTACCATTGGAGCGAGTTCACCAATGTTGTACTGAAAGATGGATTAATAACAATAGATTTTAAAAATAATAAACTCATACAAAAAGAAATTGATTCCCAAGTAGCCCCCCAACTGGAGCAGGATTTCAATACTTTCTGTAAGAGCAGAATACAAGGGACGGTGTGAATTGTCAATTGTGAATAGTGAATTTCAACCTCTGTATACTCATCATTCACAATTGACAATTCACACCTAAATATTCACCATTCACAATTCACCATTCACAATGCTACCCCAATCACCATATATTCTTTACTCCGACGGAAACGGAAATATTTTTGAAGACACCAGTCTTTATGCAGCAGGCCGTGCAGGATGGGATGCGTTTCCTATACCAACGGAAGAGTGGATTGAATTACCAGACGGAGGCAATCTTTATGAGTTGCCGGGCAGAAGGGGAATTGGGATTGATGTTACTACCGGTGAAATGCGTTTGTGCGAAAAAGGATGGGCCGTGGCTGCATTTATTCCACCAGCACATACAGGGCTCTATATAGCCGCTTATGAGACTTTACCAGATGCTCCTACCCTTCCTTTGTTCTGCTATACTGCAGTAGGATGGCTAGATAATAAAACCTATGTCCCAGCCGTAAGAATTGAAAAAGATATTCGTCAGGAATGTGCTGGTTATGACGATAAAAAAATAAAAACAGGCACACAACAATTACTCGAACATTATCCGGAAAACAGACTCGTAAAACACCTGATGGAAAATTGTTGCATGACTTACAACTGTCCGGCAGCAAGAAACTTTTCTTTATCTCGTTGGGAATGCCCCGTACCTACTTCGCCTGCATGTAATGCCAACTGTGTAGGTTGTATTTCTTTTCAGCCTGAAGAAGAAACCATTGTATCAACGCAGGACCGTCTTACCTTCAAACCAATGGCAGAGGAAATCGTGGAGTTTACGGTTCCGCATTTAATGAATGCCCCCTTCCCCATTGTGAGTTTTGGACAAGGCTGCGAAGGCGAACCATTATTAATGTGGGAAACCATCAGACAGGCGATCATTGAAATAAGAAAACATACAGACAGAGGTAATATCAATATCAACACCAACGGCTCTAAGCCAGATGCAGTGCGTGCTTTGTGTGAAGCCGGACTAAACAGTATTCGGGTAAGTACCAATTCTGCACGCAAACATATTTATGAGCCTTATTATCGACCAAACAATTACCAGTTTGAAGATATCATTGAAAGTTTGAAGGTTGTACGAAGTTTCGGCGGATGGGCCAGCATCAATTATTTTGTTTTCCCAGGCATGACAGACAGTGTTGAAGAATATGAAGCATTGCGTAAGCTTATCATCGACACGGACCTGTCAATGATTCAATGGCGTAATTTCAATATTGATCCGGATTGGTATATGGGGAAAATCGGCGTGCATGAAACAGGAGAAATCATGGGCGTAAAGCAGTTGATGGATCTGATTCGTGAAGAGTTCCCTAATCTGAAATTTGGCTATTTCAATCCTCCAATGGAAAGAATAAAAGGCAACTACGATCAGCATTTTGCAGGTGCTGAATTATATCAATAGCATAAGTGCAGGCATGCAAGCTGTAAAAAAAGATTATTACACTGGTATTCTACTGGCAGTCATTGCAACAATGATATGGTCGGGCAATTTTGTGATTTCCCGCGCTGTAAATCAGCATATCCCGCCTGTTAGTCTTGCCTTTTACCGTTGGGCACTTGCAACCATACTTATTGCACCACTGGCTTTCAAAAAATTCAGGGCGGAACAATCCATCGTTTTCAAAAACTGGAAATACCTGTTCTGGGTATCGTTGAGTGGTATTACTTTGTTTAACACATTTGTTTATGTTTCGGGGCATTACACATCGGCCATCAATATGGCATTAATTGGCACTACATCCTCTCCCATTTTTGCTACCGTACTGGCCATTATTTTTTTGAAGGAACGACTGAATCGTTTCAGGGTAGCGGGTATGCTTATATGTATAGTCGGCATTGTATTACTATTATCACAGGGAAGTTGGGAAAAACTAGCGTCCTTCAAATTCTCTACAGGTGACCTTTGGATACTTGCAGGTGCCATGGCATTTGCAGTGTATAATATTCTGGTAAGAAAAAAACCTGTGGGCATTTCATCCATCAACTTTTTGTTTGTCGTTTTTTGTTTTGGTACACTCTTATTATTGCCAGCCTACCTGATTGAACTTAATCTGACCCCCGCAGTTGAATGGAACGCAAATAGAATTGGGGTGATCATTTACCTCGGACTCGGCACTTCTGTTATTTCCTTTTTATGCTGGAATGCGGCCTTACAGAAATTAGGTACCGGCACCACTGTATTATTCGGCAACCTGATACCACTCTTTAGTACACTGGAAGCAGTATGGCTGTTGGGTGAACAAATTACCAACATCCATATCATAAGCGGCCTACTCGTTATCGGGGGCCTTGTATTGGCCAATACCATGCAGCGTAAAAAAACTAATGATTAATTTGCAGTATGACTGCTGCCTCCACAACCAAAATACCCTGGTTTATTTTACCGGTGATTGTTCTTTCGCAGTTTGCAGGCAGTTCTGTATGGTTTGCCGGTAACGCTATATTACCCGCTCTTCAATCAGTTTATCATTTACCTGCCAATATGGTTGGCAATATTACTACTGCCGTGCAACTGGGTTTCATTTCGGGAACTTTGCTTTTTGCCTTACTTACTATTGCAGACAGATTTTCTCCCGTAAAAGTTTTTATGCTTTCAACCTTACTCGCTGCATTGTTTAACCTGTTGGTTATTTATACCAACGGAGATACCGGCTTGTTACTTTTCCTGCGTTTTTTAACCGGATTCTTTTTAGCAGGTGTATATCCGGTAGGAATGAAAATTGCGGCAGACTGGTACGCACAAGGGTTGGGAAAAGCACTTGGGTTTCTGGTTGGTGCATTAGTAGCAGGCAAGGCCCTGCCTCACTTATTAAAAGGACTGAACGATGTTGATAGGTGGAAACAGGTTATGATTGCCACATCCTGCTTTGCAGCTACCGGCGGACTACTAGTCGGATTTTTATTAAAGAACGGGCCGCACAGAAGTAAAGGAAAAGCTATCTCCTTTCGAAAAATCAGTTCTCTTTTTAAAGAAAAAAAATTCAAAGCAGCAGCATGGGGTTATTTCGGCCACATGTGGGAGTTGTATACATTCTGGGCTTTTGTGCCGGTAATGCTAAGCACTTATAACCTGCAAAACGGTCTGCAACTCAAAGTTTCAACCTGGTCATTCTTTATTATTGGCATTGGTGCATTCAGTTGTATTGCAGGCGGATATTTATCAAGAAGTATTGGTAGTGCCCGTGTTGCTTTCATTAGTTTATCGGCATCAGGTATTTGTTGCTTACTGGCTCCCTTATTCTTTTATTTACCTCCGGCACTCTTTATCACAGCTTTGCTTATCTGGAGTTGTTTTGTTATTGCAGATTCACCGCAATTTTCTGCGCTTGTTTCGCAAACAGCAGATAGTAATCAGAAAGGAACAGCACTTACACTAACCACTTCCATCGGATTTGCCATTACCATCTTCAGTATTGAACTGATGAACTACCTGATTACAAAACCATTCGCCCATTCATCCATTTTACCATCAAATACAACCATTTATTATATGCTATTGGCCATCGGCCCTCTGTTCGGACTTATCAGCATGCGCAGCTTATTGAACAAAAAAGCAATAAATGCTTGATTCATTTATCAATTATCTTGCCATCTGATGGACAGCTTCACGATTATTCTACTTTGTATTGCGGCATTTAGTGCCGGGTTTGTTGATGCCGTAGTTGGCGGTGGTGGTTTAATTCAAACACCTGCGGCCTTGGTATTATTGCCCAATATGGCTGTATCAACCGTTATAGGAACCATTAAAATTCCTTCTTTCAGTGGCACTTTCTTTGCGGCACAACAATACCTGAAACGTGTTGTACTAAACTGGCGTATTACACTGCTCATGTGTATCACCGCATTTATTGCGGCTTTTGCGGGTTCGCAACTGCTAACCATTGTAAGTAACCGGTTTATGAAGCCAGTTATTTTTATTGTGCTGATACTGGTCGCCATCTATACTTACAGTAAAAAGAATTTTGGTCAACAGGTACATAAACAACACTCAAAACAAAAAACAATCTGGCTTAGTTTGCTGATAAGCCTTGTAATTGGTTTTTATGATGGTTTTATCGGACCAGGTGCGGGCAGTTTTCTTGTACTTGCATTTATTGCCATACTTGGCTTCGATTTTATGCATGCCAGTGCCAATGCTAAAATTGTTAATCTTTCAACCAATCTCGGTTCAATTGTTTTGTTTTTGTTAAAAGGAAGTATCCTCTGGACAGTAGCCATTCCCATGGCCATCAGCAATGCAATAGGCGGCATATTCGGAGCCCGCCTCGCTGTAAGAAAAGGCAATCAATTCATTCGTGTCTTCTTCCTCTTGGTTGTTGTAGCAACATTGTTAAGATTTGGGTATGATGTGTTTTTTAGCAGATAGTTAGTTAGAAGTTAGGGGTTAGGACTTGACACCAGTACCTAATACCTAATTCCTAACTCCTAACTCCTAACCCCTCCCCCACAATTAACCTTTCTTTATACCCAAAAAGTGGATTACTGCATGGTAATGGATGTAATTTTCAACATTATTCACCAACGCTTGTCATAGTTGTACATTTATGAGTAATTACGCTAACATGACCATTAATTTTGAAAAAGAGAAGAATATCAAGGCTTCTGCCATTACTGTGGCAATATGTGGCCTATTGTTCCTGCTGTTTTTCTTTTTGCAATGGAGTTTGCCTCAGATTCCTCAGCCGGATTTTGGAGAAGGTATTGAAGTGAACCTTGGCAATAGCGAAACCGGGTTGGGTGATATTGCCCCTCAAATTCCCGGAGAACCAGCAGCCACTGAAGATGTGAAGACAAGTCCTGTAGCAGCAAATACCCAAAATGACCAAACCAATATCACTGGTGATGAGAATGAAGCCGATGATGCCCCGGTAGTAAATAAAACAGTAACCAAGCCCGTAAATAAACCGGTTAGCAATGTAAAAACGCCAGTCACAAAACCTACTACCAACAATACCACCCCAACTCCTCCTGCACCTAAGCCAAAAGCTGTTTTCAACGGTGGCACCACAGCAGGAACAGGTGGAAATCGTGCAGATAGTTATAATGGCATTAAAGACCAGGGTATCGCAGGCGGAAAAGGTGACCAGGGCAAACCCAATGGTAATCCGAATTCAGATAGCTACACCGGTAATGCAGCAAGCGGTAATGGCGGTGCTGGTGGTAATGGCGGAGTAAGTATCCGGAATGGACTAGATGGACGTCGCATTACCAAATTACCTTCTTTCGAAGACGACTTCAACGAAAATGCAAAAGTGGCCGTAGATATTACAGTTGATAAATCAGGCAATGTTACCGTAGCAGTTGTAAATCCACGCGGCACTACCACTACCAATCAAAATATCAGGAGCATTGCCCTCAGAAAAGCCCGCTCCTTAAAACTAAATGCCGGCACCGCCGAAGAACAAACCGGGACATTGGTGTTCAGCTTTAAGCTGAGAGGGTAGACAACAGATGAACAGAGAAATGTCCAATATCCAATGTTCAGGTAAATATTTCGATATTGGATATTGGACATTTCTCTGTTCATCTGTTATCCTACCTTTGTTAGTCAGTTATTATGACCTACACAGAAACCCTTGATTATTTATTTACCCGTCTTCCTATGTTTAGCCGATTGGGGGCTGCGGCTTATAAAAAGGATCTTACGAATACGATTCGTTTATGTGAAGCATTGGGTAATCCACAGGAAAAATTCAAATCTATTCATATTGCAGGTACAAATGGCAAGGGATCTACAAGCCATATGCTTGCTGCTATTTTTCAAAAAGGAGGTTACAAAACCGGTTTATACACTTCTCCCCATTTAAAAGATTTTCGCGAGCGGATAAAGATAGATGGCCATATGTGTTCAGAGGAATTTGTGGTTCGATTTACGCAACAAATTCAGCCCCTTATCGAAACATTGGAACCATCCTTCTTTGAATTAACAGTAGCCATGGCTTTTGCCTGGTTTGCAGAACAGCAGGTTGATGTTGCAGTAATAGAAACCGGATTGGGAGGAAGACTTGACAGCACCAATATTATTCAACCGGAAATCAGCATTATTACCAATATCGGTTGGGATCATATGAATATGCTTGGTAATAGTTTGCCGGAAATTGCCGGTGAAAAAGCAGGCATCATTAAAAAAGATATTCCGGTGATCATTGGAGAATGGTTGCCTGAAACAAAACCAGTGTTTGAAGCGCGTTATGGCACTGTGAACAGCGGATCAGCATACCCTCCTTCCTTTGTATTTGCTTCCGACACCTATTGGATAAGCGATTGGCGTTATAATCATCATTTACTTGAAATAGAAGTAGCACAACATCACACAGACAACAGAACTCACTACCAGCTTGATCTTACGGGCATTTATCAGCTTAAGAATCTAATAACCGTACTTGCAGCGACCCATGAATTACAAAAAATGGGATGGAACTGTAACACAGCCATTATAAAATCAGCACTAAAGGAAGTGAAGAAAACCACAGGTCTCCATGGCAGATGGGAACTAATTCACGAACATCCTTCAGTAATACTCGACGTAGGACATAATGTTGATGGTATAAAAGCCATTCAAGAGCAATTAGAACATTGCAATTACAAACACTTGCATATCATTATTGGTATGGTAAAGGATAAAGATATAGATGCAGTATTGGCATTACTCCCTAAACATGCTTCTTACCATTTCACACAAGCCCAGATTCCCAGGGCTTTAGATGCTGAAAGTCTCCAGGAAAATGCCGCAAAATTTGGCCTAACCGGAAAGACATATCCCGATGTAAATACCACCCTTAAAGCCGTACTATCATCCGCCAACAAAGACGACCTTATCCTCATCTGCGGAAGTGTATTCCTCGTTGGAGAGGTAAATAATGGCTTCTAGGTTCTAGGTTCTAGGTTCTAGGTTCTAGGAAAAACAACTTATCAATTTTATTTATTGCGCCCCAAAAAACAAATCTGACATCTGACATCTGACATCTGACATCCCAAATCCGACATCAGCCATCCGACATCAGCCATCATAAATCTGTCTTCAACCATCCCAACCTCATTATTGCCTGATAAATTGGTCCGAGTTGAACACCGTGTTGTATTTTGTTTTCTTTGATTAACTGAAGAAAGTCTGTTTTTGAGAAAAGCATTACATCGATGTCTTCGAATGCGTCAAAATTTTTCTTTTCTCCGGGGATAGCATTTTTAGCCAGGTAGAAATAGGCGGTATTGTCGTTAATGGCAGGATTGGGTGCAAGCTTGCATAAGAATTCAACTTCTGTTGAATGGTAGCCTGTTTCTTCCTGCAATTCACGTAAGGCGGCTTGCATGGGATCTTCGCCTTTATCGATTACACCTCCCGGTAATTCGAACGTTATTTGATCAACGGGGTAGCGATACTGACGTACAAGTATCACTTGTTCATCCGGGGTAACTGCTACAATATTGGCCCAGTCGGGTAATTCAACAATATAATAAGGTTCAATGATGCGTCCATCCGGAAACCGGCAGGAATCTGCACGCAGATTGAGCCATCTGTCACCGTAAACTTTACGAGAACTAATTTTTTCCCAACGAAGGTCTCTCATCATTTACCATCCTTTATTATCACGTAAGGTAGTAATATGTGCGGTATGGTGTTTACCGTGCCATGCATAGAGACCGAGTAAAAACCAGAGCGACATTTCCCTTCCATGTTCCGGATGAACTACTTTTCGCTCCCACTGTTCCGGTGAAAGGTCTTTAATGGTAGCCAGCATTCTTTGGTGTACTCCATGCAAAATAGTCAGTGATACATTTATGGGAACTGTTTCGATATCGGCTAGTTTCACCCAGGCATTTTCATCATAGGGTTTAATTGTCGGATTATCTTCCGTTAATCCCAACCTGAATCGGATATAAGCATTCATATGACTATCCGCAATATGATGAACAAGTTGCTGAACGGTCCAACCACCGTCCCTATAAGGTGTCTGAAGTTGCGCCGCATCGAGGTTAAGTATAGCTCTTTCTACTTCTTCAGGTAAAAACTGAATATCAGCCAGCCATTCTTTTTTCTGTTGTTCCGAAAAAGGTTGTGGCTGGTACTTGCCGATGGGGTATCGTGGGTCGTTGGTCATGGGTGCATTATGGGGTGATTGGAGGGAATTCAAAATTCAAAATTCAAAATTCAAAATTCAAAATTTTTAAAACTTCTTTTCAACAATTATTATTGTCCAAATAAAAAATAATTAACTAAATCAGACATCCGACATCAGCGATCCGCCATAAAAAATCTGCCATCCAAACATTCTCTCTTACGCTCCTTCCCTCAACACATGCCCGGTAAGCTGAATAAATACATCTTCCAGATTGGCTTTCTTCACTTCTTTGGGTTTTTCGAAACCACTGGCTACCAGTTCATCAATGAGCTTGTCTGGCGAGTTTAGTGCGATGATATTCCCTTTGTCTACAATCGCAACACGGTCGCACAAAATCTCTGCTTCATCCATATAATGGGTGGTAATAATTACCGTTGTTCCTTTATCCCTAATCTGTCTGATCAGGTCCCATGAATTTCTCCTGGCCTGGGGGTCAAGTCCGGTAGTGGGTTCATCAAGAAAAACAATGGAAGGCTCATTAATTAAAGTAGTGGCAATTGAAAAACGTTGTTTTTGTCCACCACTCAAGTCTTTGTATTTGGCTTTGGCTTTATCGCGAAGGTTTACTGTATCCAGTAAATCCATAGCGTTAATGTCACGGTTATAGAGGCCGGCAAATAGTTCAAGCAGTTCCATCAGGTTTAATCCAGGGTAATAGCCTGAAGTCTGCAATTGAACCCCTATGATCTTTTTTATTTCATTGGGTTGTTTGTCGAGGTCAAAACCTGCCACTGTAATTTCACCACTTGTTTTCTCCCGCAAGGTTTCAATAATTTCCAGGGTGGTTGATTTACCCGCTCCATTAGGACCAAGTAACCCAAAAATTTCTCCTTCCAGCACTTCGAAGCTGAGTCCTTTAACGGCTTCAAAATCGCCGTATTTTTTATGCAAATTATTAACCTGAATAATAGGTTTCGCCATAACTAAAAATTATAAACAAATCCGGCTTGTTGTTGAGAAATACCGATTCCGAGTGAAGCTTTATTATACCGTTGATTGAACAAAGTTACGGCGGTATTTAAATTACGCTGGCTTTGTACCAATAAATATCCGCTGGTAAGCGTAGATACAAATCCACCTCCAATTAAAGCCCAGCCAACGCCTTTATCTTTATTATCGGAAGAAACACGACCAATACCGATGATCAAAGCAAAGCTACCCACTATACCAAGTACCTGCCCCGATATTTTATTACTCTGGTGCTTGCGGTATAGTTCCATCAATTGAGTGTCATTGTTTCGGTAAAAAAGCTGCATAAATTCTTTGCTCCCTCTATAAAGGGTATCGCGGTAGATGATACTGTTGGGTTTGGGGTTAATAATGTAATGCATCTGTCCCGGCGTTATTCTTTGTTGTGCGGATAAGCCCTGAACCAACAAAACTGCCAGGAGAAAACCGATGAGTTTCATAAATGATGAATAATGAATGACGAATAATGAATGATGAAGTTAGTACAAATAAGTTATTTCATTATTCAGGGGTATTAGGTATTAGGTATTAGGGGTTAGGGGTTAGCCTTTAACAATTAGATAAGAATGCGAATCAAGGGTTGAAATTTCGTAGGAGGAGCAATGGAACGCAGATTTATCATGATTATCATGATAGATCATGATAAATCCGTGTTCTATCTAAGCAGCCAAATTAGATTAGAAGTTATTAATTAATAGGAGCCTGCATTAATGAATTCAAAATACCACTCTATCGAAGATTTCCTCATTTTTGGCAAATTTCAACATTTGATTCGCATAATGTCATGTCCTGACAAAAGTTGACACTTTTTCTTCTGTTCTGGCATTTGCTAACCCATGTACTATGGCTGGTATTTGAAGGTTCAATGACCAATGTGGACGTTTTTCATTGTAAGCCTTTATACCTTCTCTTACACATTG